>Ga0114900_1000112_pt1 | contig 70271 bp, 73 predicted proteins | sample MalvireepMed_231_FD_89685 | JGI IMG/M metagenome (GOLD analysis project Ga0114900, IMG submission 89685) | Marine viral communities from the Global Malaspina Expedition - Malaspina viral metaG DeepMed_231 | ecosystem: Environmental > Aquatic > Marine > Oceanic | place: Mediterranean Sea...
CGGTAGGAATAGACCGGCCGCTCGGCCCGCTTGGGCACGAAGTAGTACATCATCCCCAGGAAGCCGGCGGTCAGGAAGAAGCCGACGGCGTTGTGGCCGTACCACCACTGGGTCAGGGCGTCCTGGACGCCGGCGAACAGGGAATAGCTGCGGTGGTGCAGGGCCCCGACCGGCATGGCCAGGTTGTTGATCACATGCAGCAGGGCGATGGTGACGATGAAGGCCAGATAGAACCAGTTGGCCACATAGATGTGGGGTTCTTTCCGCTTCCAGAGCGTGCCCAGGAAGACCAGCAGATAGGCGACCCAGACCACGGTCAGCCACAGGTCGATGTACCATTCCGGCTCGGCATATTCCCGGCTCTGGGTGATGCCGGCCAGATAGCCGGTGGCCGCCAGCACGATGAACAGCTGATAGCCCCAGAAAACGAACCAGGGCCAGGCGCCGCCGGCCAGGCGGGCCTTGGAGGTCCGCTGGACCACATAGAAGGAGGTGGCGATCAGGGCGTTGCCGCCGAAGGCGAAGATCACGCCCGAGGTGTGCAGGGGGCGCAGCCGCCCGAAGTTCAGCCAGCCGTGCTCGGGGAAGTACAGCAGGTTGGGCCAGGTCAGCTGTGCGGCGATCACCACGCCGACCAGCAGGCCGACCACGGCCCAGAACATGGTGGCGATGACGCCGGCCCGGATCACCCCGTCGGAATAGTGGCTCTCCGAGCCGCGCAGGCGCCCGGAGTTCAGGGCCACGGTCAGCACCCCGAAGGCGAGGACGAAGGCGCCGATCAGCAGATAGCCGTGGAAGCGGAACAGCCGATCATCGGAGAAGGCCGTCGCGAAAATCGCCCCCAGGGCGGCGAGCCCGGTGAAGGCGTAGAGCAGGAGCGCATCGAGCGGCGCCCGATCCTGCCCAGCGATTGATTGATTCATGATCCCCAGCGACTCGGTGCGAATGACGTTCGCCACCTCTGCCGCCCGGGCCGTCCGCCGGCCTTGATCCATCTCAAGGCCCGAAGGCCAAAGCCTGAGCCATGAAGGGCCAAAGAGGAGTCTGACCATGCGCGCTCAAATCCTGGCCGGCCGGGAAAACCGGCTCATCGCAGGCCTGACGGCCTGGGTCGCCGCAGCCCTAAGCTCCGAATACGCCTGGCTGCACGCCCGCTCCACGGCGGCGCTGTACGGCGCCATCTGCGGCGAAGGGCCGCTGGCCCAATGCGCGGCCTGCTACGCCGCCCCGATGCTGGCCCTGGCCGGCGCCGGCCTCCTCGCGCCGGAGGGCCTGAAGGCGCTGCGGGCGGCGGCGGGGCGGTAGCGCCCGTGGCGGAATCACTTTGCGCTTTTGAAAGTGTTGCCGAAGGCTGATCACCGGCGGTTGACGGGCAGTTGGGAGGGGCAGCGTCGCTATGATCCTCTTCGGAGGATCTGGTATGGTACGACGGACGGGCAAAAGTCGTGCCCGCGACGGGAGTGGCTAAGGGTGCTGACGCAACCGAGGGTCATAACCAGCGCCGTTCGCCCCGCTAGCGCCCAGTCTTTGGTCCGGAGGCCCCATGAACGCCGAGCAGGCTGACATTCGTTTTCCAGCCTTGGGCTTTACACCTGATAAGGAAATCTGGGGATTCCCGGATCTCTGGACGCTGACCTCTTGCGGGCCGGCTACCTTGAAGGAGGATCTGCAGGTCGGCATGGAATTGGTCGGCGCCGATGGGAAGCGTTGGCGCATCCTTGAGCTCCGAAAAGTTGGGCGGGCCAGACCCATTTTGCAGTGGTTGATCTGGGCGCTGCTGGCGAAACCGGCTTATCGGGTTGAGCAGACACTCGAAGAGCTTGAGCCCGCAACCCTAGGGGAGATTAAGGCCAAGACGTTGGCCTCAATGGAAGCAACGTCACAAGACTGGTCACCGGATGATCAGCGCGAAATTCTCTTCGATCCCTTGGTTAGGAGCGTGGAAGACGCCGCAAGCGTGAGCGAGATATTCGATCTGCTCGGGCTCGACAGCTTCCTTGCCTATTGAGCGAGCCAGGACGCGACACCGCTGACGCCTTTCAAGCAGCCGCCGCGGTGCTTGGTCGAACAACGGGCGGATCCGGTGTATAGGGCGCGCGAAGTCGCCCCGAACCTAGCCGAACTCAGCCGGACCCTTGCCGCCTCAACCCCCCTTCCAACCCCACCGCCTGTCCGTCGCCCCCATGATGGACTGGACAGATACATCAATAAAATCAAGTAGTTACAAGGCTGCGGGTGCAAATATAGTGCACCAACGTTCGCGATTTCGTTCGCTTTCGTTCGCTCGATCACGCGCGTTTGCGTCCGCCACGTCTGTCCGAAGGCGGCGATTCCGCACTGGTTGCCGAGAGACTTTCTAGAGGCCCGAAATCGTCCGCCATTGTACGCCGGCGAGGGCGGCAGCGTCTCTGCGGGCGGCAGGTCGGTCGAGGTTAAAGTCCCAGGCTACGCATGACCGCCCTGGCAAACGCCGTGATCGGCGAGTGTCTCGATCACCCGGCAGTCGCCAGCTGGTCCCTGACAGCCAGCAGCGACCATGCGTCGAAGCTCGCCGCGAAGCGCCTCCAATTGGGCAATCTTGGTTTCAACGGCCGTCAGCTGCTCCTGAGCAATGGTGTTGGCATCGTCGCAAGCCCGCTCGGGATTGTCGGCTAAGTCCAGGAGAGTGCGAATTGCCTCAATCGGAAAGCCAAGCTGGCGTGCGTGCTTGATGAATGCCAACCGACGAACCGCCGGCGCCTCATAGGTTCGGCGCTCGCTTTCGGTCCGCGCCGGTTGAGGCAGGAGGCCAATCTGCTCATAGAAGCGGATGGTCGGGACCTTCACGTCCGCAGCCTTGGCAAGCTTGCCGATGGTGAGCACGGGCATGAGACCTCCAAACTATGTGGCGCGAAAATAAGCGCTTGATCCTCTAGTGGCTAGAGGATGCATGAAGGGCTCATGTCGAGCTGCACCACATCGGAATCACCCAGTGAAGGCGGGGGCTGCGGCTGCGGCCCGATCGCGGCTTTCGATGGTGCGTCGCCAGCCTACAAGCGAGCTCTGGCCGGTGTCATCGCCCTCAATCTTCTCGGCTTCGGCGTCGTCGCGGTTGGCAGCTGGATGGCCAACTCCGCATCGTTGGCGGCCAACACCTTGGATTTCGCTGCGGACGCGGCGACCTACGGCCTGAGCCTCTGGGCGATCGGCAAGTCCGTGAGGGTGAGGTCGGGCGCGGCTTTCGCCAAGAGCGCCAGCTTGGGAATCATGGCGCTCGTCATTCTTGGTTTTGCGATCTGGCGCGCCATCTCTGGGACGACGCCCGAGGGGATGGCGATCTCTGGACTGGGGTTGTTCGGCGTCGCGGCGAACCTCGTGGCGGCCATGCTGCTGGTGCGGTTCCGGGAAGGCGACGCCAATGTCCGTTCCGTCTGGCTCTGTACGCGCAACGACGTCATCCAGTGCCTGGCCGTCGCTGCCACGGGAGTCGCCGTTACCGTAACTGGGTCACGCTGGCCGGACCTCGCGGTCGGGGTGCTGCTGGCCGGCGTCTTCCTACGGTCAGCCTGGCAGATCGGATCGCAAGCCCGCGCCGAATTGAAGGCGGAGACACCAGTGCGGCCGACGCCGCAGTTCGTGGTTCACCGCCGCGCGATCGCAGAACGACGGTAGAGCAGATGGCGGGGGTCTTAAGGGCATGGCGCAGGCTAGGCGGTCTTTTGACCGTCTGCATGCTGTCCCTGATGGTCCTGGCGCCCACCCTTGACCGCTGCATCTGCTTCGATACGCCGGCCGGCGAAGTCGAGATGGTCGCCTTCCAATCCCTCGGCGACATGGATGGGGCGCAGGACAAGGGAATGCGGCCTTGCGTCCACGGCCACTGCCACCAGCCAGCCGCCGTCGTGCCGCCAGAAGTGGTTCAGGCCATCGTCCCCGTGGTGCGTTCGTCGCGCCCGGAGATTGCCGACGCGACCCTGCCACTCTCCTATCTGCAGTTCGGATTGATCCGACCGCCGCGAGCCTGAGCCGCGACTTCCGTCGCCTGCTTTCTGGTCCCCTCGCGAGAACCCCATGCCTCCACATCGCCTTCGGCCGCGCGCATTCGCCGGCCTCCTGAGCTTCACCGCCGTGCTGGCGCCGCTCTGTTCCGTCGCTCACGCCGAGCCGGCGCCTCCCTTTGCGGCCCTGCTGGCGCAGGCTCGCGTCAATTCTCCACGCTTTGCTGAAGCGGAGGCGGATGTCGCCCAGGCCCAAGGGCTGGCGCGCCAAGCCGCCGCCCGGCCCAACCCGGTGCTCTCGCTCGATGTCGAGAACCTCAGCAACGTCGGAAGCCCAAATGGGCTGGACGCGCGTCAGAGCACCGCGTCGATCGAGCAGACGCTAGAACTCGGCGGAAAGCGATCCGCCCGCGTCGCTGCAGGCCGCGCCGGGGTCCTGGCGGCGCAGGCGCGCGGCGAACTCACCCGGGCAGAATTCGCGGCGCAGTTGGCGGTGGCTTATGCCGAAGCTGAAGCCGCGGCCGCCAAGTTCGTCCAGGCCGAGGAGACCCTTGCCGCTGCGGATACCGACGCCCGGGTCGCCCGCTCGTTGGTCAATGCCGGCCGCGAGGCGGAACTTCGCGCGCTGCAGGCGTCCGCCGAGCGGGACGCCACGCGTGCAGACCGGGATGAGGCCGGAGCTGCCCGCGACACCGCCTTCGCCAAGCTCTCGGCCTTGGTCGGCTCGACCGTGGTGTTCGACAGCACGGCGGAAAGCCTGCTCGGCCGGACCCCAGCGATCCCGGCCCTAGGGGAGGCGATCACGCCTGCCATCGCCGCGGCGCGGGCCGCTCGGGACGCCGCCGCGGCCCGCGTGCGAGTGGAAACCCGTCAGGCGGTTCCAGACCTGACCGTGTCGGCTGGGGTCCGCCGGTTACAAGGCGACGACGCTACCGCGGTTGTCGCCGGTGTGTCGGTGCCGCTTCCGCTGTTCAACCGCAACCGCGGGGCCACCGACGCCGCCCGCGCAGAGTTGGCGGCAAATGAAGCGCGCCTGCGGCAGGCGGAGTTCGACGCGAGCGCCGATCTTCGCGCAGCCCAGTCGCAGGCGCGCAACGCAGCAACGCGCGCCGAGGCCGCCGCCACCGGGGAAGCCGCTGCAGCCGAGGGCTATCGGCTCGCCCGTCTCGGCTATGAAGCCGGCCGGCTGCCCCTTCTCGAACTGTCGAGCGCACGCCGCGCCCTCGCTGCCGCCAGGGTCCGCACGCTCGACGCCCGGCTCGCGCGTGTCCGCGCCGAAGCCGAGATCGCCCGCCTGACCGGGCGCACCCCTTTCGGAGCCTGACGATGCAGATCGATCGCAAGACCCTGTTCACCGGCGCTGGCCTTGTCGCCGCGCTCGCCATCGGCTTCGGCGCCGCCAAACTGTCTGACCGTGCCAGCCCGCCGGCCGAGGCCGGCGAGGAGGCTGAGGCTGCCGAGGGGGCAAAAGCCGACTTCGTGAAGCTCACCGCCGAACAGGCCCGCAATGCCGGGGTGGCCGTGGTGGCGGTCGCTCAGGGCGGCGCCGCAGATATCCGGCTGTCGGGGCGGGTCGAGCCGGCCCCGGAAGCCCGCGCCGTGATCGCGGCGCCGGTGTCAGGCTCCGTGCAGCGAGTGCTGGTCTCACCCGGCACGCAGGTCAGCGCCGGGGCCGCGCTGGTTCTGATCCGCAGCGCCGACGGCGCGACTGTCCGGGCGGAAGCCGTGGCGGCCAACGCCGACGCCGAGGCTGCGCGCGCCGCCTTGGCGCGCGAGGAGCGACTGCTGAACGAAGGCGTCGTGGCCCGCCAGGACTGGGAGGCGGCGCGCGCGACATCCGTCCGCGCCACGGCCCAGGCGGCGGCGGCCCGGGCGCGCGTCGCTGCGGCGGGCGGCCCCGACGCCGACGGTCTGACGGCCGTGCGCTCTCCGATCGCTGGCCTGGTGACCAGCTTGCAGACCGCGCCCGGCGGCTTCGTCAGCCAGGGCGGGCCGGTGGCCGAGGTCTCCAACCCCGCCCGTGTCGAGGTGGTGTTCAACGCGCCGCCGGAGGCTGCCGCCCGCGTCAAGGCGGGTGCGCCCCTGAAAATCATCAGCGCAGATGGCTCAGAAGCCGACGCCATCATCATCGGCGTAGCGCCGATGGCAATGGGATCGACCGGCGGCGCCGTGGTCCGCGCCCGCCCAACAGGGGGGCGCTTGACGCCAGGCAGCGCCGTCAGCGCCTCGGTGGTGTCCACGGGCGAGACCCTTCCCACGGTCCCCGCTGAAGCAGTCCAGACCGTCGGCGGCCGCTCGGTGGTGTTCATCGCCGAAGGCCAGGGCTTTCGGGTCAGCCCTGTAACGCCCGGACGCTCAGGCGGCGGCTACACCCAGATCGTCACCGGCCTGCGCGGCGGTGAGCGTGTCGCCGGCCGCGGCGCCTTTCTGCTCAAGGCAGAGCTTTCCAAGGGCGAAGGCGGGGACGAGGACTGATCATGCTGGGTAAACTCGTCGCCCTATCGGTCCGTCATCGGATCCTGGTGGTGCTCATCGCCCTGGCCGTCGGCGTCTGGGGCGGCTTTGAACTGCTGCGCCTGCCGATCGATGCCGTGCCGGACATCACCAACCAACAGGTTCAGGTGACCACCATCTCACCGGCGCTGTCGCCAGAAGAGATCGAGCAGCAGGTGACCTTCCCGGTCGAGACGGCGCTGGCCGGGATTCCCGGGCTGGTCGAGACGCGCTCTATCTCACGCAACGGCTTCAGCCAGATCACCGCGGTCTTCACCGACTCGACCGACGTCTATTTCGCCCGCAGCCAGGTGAACGAACGCCTGCAGGCTGTCCGAGGCGAGCTGCCCACAGGCGCGATCCCGCTGATGGCGCCGGTCACGACGGGCCTGGGCGAAATCCTCATGTGGACGGTTCAGATCGATCCGAAGGCGCGGCCCGTCGCGGCCGGCGCTCCAGGCGTTCAGCCCGACGGCAGTTATCTGACGCCCGAGGGCGTGCGCCTGGTGAGCGACAGGGACAAGGCTACCTATCTGCGCACGGTCCAGGACTGGATCGTATCGCCGCAACTGAAGACCGTGGCCGGGGTCGCCGGCATCGATTCCATCGGCGGCTACGTCAAGGAGTACGCGGTTCGTCCCGATCCGGCTCGCCTCAACACCTATGGGGTTGGGCTCAATGAACTGGTGGAGGCGGTGGAGCACGCCAATACCGTCGCCGGCGCCGGCTACATCAACCAGGGCGGCGAAGCTCTCGTTGTGCGGGCTGACGCCCGGGTCACATCGCTTGAAGACCTGGCCAGCGCTCCCGTCACCAACCGCAACGGTTTGGTGGTGCGCGTGTCGGATGTCGCCAAGGTCGAGATTGGCCAGGCCGTGCGTCTGGGCGCGGCGCAGTTTAACGGTCGAGAGGTCGTCACCGGGACGGCCTTGATGCTGGCCGGGGAGAACAGCCGGACGGTCTCGCAGCGGGTCGCCGCACGCCTGGCCACGATCCAGGCATCGCTTCCGGCCGGGGTGATCACCCAAACCGTGCTCAACCGAACCGACCTCGTCGACCGCACCATCCACACCGTGGAGCGAAGCCTCGCCGAAGGCGCGTTGCTGGTGATCGTGGTGCTGTTCCTGCTGCTCGGCAACGTCCGCGCAGCGATGATCACCGCCGCCGTCATCCCGCTGGCCTTCCTCTACGGCGTGATCGGGATGAACCGCTTCCATGTCAGCGGCAATCTCATGAGCCTGGGCGCACTCGACTTCGGCCTGCTGGTCGACGGCGCCGTGGTGGTGGTTGAAAACACCTTGCGCCGGCTGGGCCTGCGACGCGAAACCCTCGGCCGCGATCTCAGTCGCACGGAACGGCTGGAAGAGGGCGTCGCCGCTGCCCAGCAGATGGTCCGGCCGGCGGCCTTTGGGCAGGCGATCATCCTTCTAGTTTATGTGCCGCTGCTGGCGCTTGAGGGCGTCGAAGGCAAGATGTTCCAACCCATGGCGGCAACCGTCATGCTGGCCCTGGCTGGGGCCTTCGTCCTGACCTTCACCTTTGTGCCGGCGCTGACCGCGCTGTTCGTCAAGCCGCCGGCTTCGGGTCACGAGACCCGCGTCGAGCGGGCAGCCCATGCGCGTTTAGAGCCGCTCGTACGCCACGCGATTGCTCGGCCCATGGCGGTCGCAGGCGGGGCTGTCGTGGCTCTGCTGATCGGTCTGGTGATCTTCTTCTCGCTCGGGCGGGAATTCATTCCCACCCTCGATGAGAAGGACATTCTACTCCAGGCCGTGCGCGTGCCGAGCGCTTCCCTGGAGCAGTCCGTGGAGATGCAGGCGCGCCTCGAGCCAGCCCTGAGAAAGGTGCCCGAGGTCGCCTACGTGTTCTCCAAGACCGGCACGGCCGAGGTCTCCACCGACCCCATGCCGCCGAGCTTCACGGACAACTATGTCGTCCTGAAAGACCGTAAGGACTGGCCGGACCGCAGCCTCACCAAAGCCGACGTCATCGAGAAATTGGAGAAGGTCGCCAGTAGCGAGATCGGCAACGCTTATGAGTTCACCCAACCGATCCAGATGCGGTTCAACGAACTGATTTCGGGTGTGCGCTCCGACGTGGCAGTCAAGGTCTACGGCGACGACTTCACGGCCATGCAACGAACCGCCGAGGACATCGCCGCAGCGCTGCGCAAGACGCGCGGCGCGGCGGACGTTCGGGTGGAGCAGGTCGCCGGGCTGCCGATGGTCACGGCAGAGGTCGATCGCGCCAGCGCAGCGCTCTACGGGCTGCACGCCGCCGATGCCGCCGACGCCGTGCAGATCGCGCTCGCGGGCCGTGAAGCGGGACGGGTGTTCGAGGGCGACCGTCGCTTCGACGTGGTCGTCCGCATGCCAGATGCGGTGCGCAACGACCTGGCCGCCGTCGCTCAGATTCCCCTCGCGGTAAATGGAGGGGCGACCATGGTGCCGCTCGGATCGGTCATTCACTTCCGTCAGGGCGAGGGGCCCAATCAGATCAGCCGCGAGAACGGCAAGCGGCGCATTGTCGTGCAGGCGAATGTCCGCGGCCGTGACCTGGGCGGGTTCGTCAAGGAAGCCGAGGCCAACGTCGCCAAGGATGTCCGCATTCCCGCAGGCTCATGGATCGACTGGGGCGGCCAGTTCGAGAACCTGCAACGGGCAGAGGCGCGGCTGGCGCTTGTCGTTCCGGCGGTCTTCATCCTCATCGTGGTGCTGCTCTTCTTCGCCTTGGGGTCGGTGGCGCAAGCGGCGCTGGTCTTCGCCTGCGTGCCGTTGGCGCTGGTCGGCGGCGTGCTCGCCCTGGCGCTGCGTGGCATGCCGTTCTCGGTGTCCGCCGCCGTCGGCCTCATCGCCGTCTCGGGTGTCGCAACCCTGAACGGTCTCGTGCTGATGCAGGCGATCCGTGAGCGCCTGGTGGCTGGCGTGCCGCCGGAGGAGGCGGCGCTGGACGGCGCGCTCTCACGCCTTCGGGCTGTGCTGACTACCGCCCTGGTCGCCATCCTCGGCTTCATGCCGATGGCTCTGGCGAGCGGCGCCGGGAGCGAGGTTCAAAAGCCCCTTGCCACGGTCGTTATCGGCGGGCTGCTGACGGCCACAGTCCTGACCCTCGTCGTCCTGCCAAGCTTCGCCAGTCGCGTGATCGGTCGCACGCTGCGCGTCCGCGAAGGCGAGGCGCTCTCGGCAACAGTACCGTCTGACGCGGGAGGACAACGTGGAATCGCGCCTTGATCCTCTAGTGGCTAGAGGAGGTATTCGGAGGTCATGACCGAGGACTCTTGCGACTGTCACGGCGATACAGAGCGGGCCGAGCGCGATCCGGCTTATCGGCGCGCGCTGTGGTGGGTGGTGATCCTGAACGTCGGCTTCGGTCTCTTCGAGATCGTCGGCGGCTTCATCGCCGGCAGCCAAGCGCTGAAGGCCGACGCCCTTGATTTCCTCGGCGACGGCTCGATCACCTTTGTTGGGCTTCTCGCGCTTGCCTGGTCGGAAAGGGCCCGAGCGAAGGTGGCCCTCGTGCAGGGTCTGTTCCTGGCCGGCCTTGGCGTGTTCGTGCTCGCCATGGCGGCTTGGCGCGCGCTGAACGCCATCCCACCGGAGGCCGAGCTAATGGGCGGCATCGGTGTCGCCGCCCTGGCCGTCAATGTCGCCGCAGCGTGGATACTGTCGCGCTTCCGCGAGGGCGACGCCAACGTCCGCGCGGTCTGGCTGTTCTCGCGCAACGACGCCTTGGCGAACGTCGCCGTGATCGCGGCCGCCGGTCTGGTTTACTGGACCCGTTCAGCTTGGCCGGACCTCGTGGTCGCCGCCATCATCGCCGTGCTGTTCCTCCATTCCGCCTATGAGATTGTCCGTGATGCGCGTCGTGAACTCAGTGAGCCGACCCATGCAGGCTGAAGTCGGAGTGCTTCGCCGCAGGGCATCGGCCTCGTGCTGGGCGTTCGGGGTCGCCGCCATAGTCTGGCTGCTGCTTGCCGTTAGCGCGCGCGCCGAGCCTACGCCGGCCGAAACCGTTTGGCGGCTGCTCGACTACATCGCCGTGGACTATGCCGGGGCGGTCGAGAACGGCCGCGTCTCCAACCCGGCCGAATACGCCGAGATGACCGAGTTCTCCGCCCAGGTCCGGACTCGCATTGCGGCCTTGCCGGACAAGGGCGCGCGCACTGCGCTCGCGGCCGAGGCTGCAGCGTTGGAGAAGGCTGTCGCTGCCAAGACTCCGCCGCCGGCCGTGGCCGTTCAGGCGCGAAAGCTGGCCGCCGACCTTCTGGCGGCCTATCCGGTTCCCTTGGCTCCGGCCGCCGCCCCAGATCTGGCGCGCGGCGCCGCCCTCTATCAGGAGCAATGCGCCGCTTGCCACGGCGCCACCGGGGCCGGTGACGGACCGAATGCCAAGGGCCTTGATCCGCCGCCAATCGCCTTCATTGACCGCGCTCGCGCCGACGAGCGCAGTCCGTTCGCGCTTTACCAAGTGATCGATCAGGGGCTGGACGGCACGGCGATGGCCAGCTTCGCCCATCTGCCGCCACAGGACCGTTGGGCGCTCGCCTTCTACGTCGGCCGTTTCGCCTACGATGACGCCGCCGCCAAGCGCGGAGAACAACTCTGGCGCACCGATCCACGGGCGCGCGCCGCATTCCCGGACCTCGCCGCCCTGACCCGATCGACGCCCAAGACGCTGGCCGGTGTCTTTGGCGCGGACGGCGCAGCTGAACTGACTGCTTATCTGCGTCGCACACCCCAAGCCGTCGCGGCTCCGGCCGCCACCTCGTTCGACGTCGCCCGCACCAAGCTTCGGAGCACGGTGTCGGCCTATGCCGCTGGCCGTCGCGGCGAGGCGGCCGATCTGGCGCTATCGACCTATCTCGACGGGGTCGAGCCGCTTGAGCCGTCGATCGCGGCGGCGGACGGCGCCCTGCTGACGCGCATTGAGACGGCGATGACCGAGCTACGCAGCTTGATCGGCCGTGGCGTGCCGGTCGTGGAGGTGGACCGTCAGGCCCAGTTGGTCGGCGGACTGTTCGACGAGGCCGAGGCCCGGCTCGGTGAGGCGCGGGGCGATCAAGTGTCGGCGTTCCTGGGAGCGTTCACGGTGCTGCTGCGAGAAGGGCTCGAGGCGCTGTTGATCGTCGTCGCCATGATCGCCTTCCTTCGCAAGGCCGAACGACAGGATGTCCTGCCCTATGTGCATGGCGGCTGGGTCTCGGCTCTGGCCGCCGGCGTCGCCACCTGGGCGGCGGCGACATGGCTCGTCACCATCAGCGGCGCTAGCCGCGAACTCACGGAAGGCTTCGGCTCGCTGCTCGCCGCCGTGGTGCTGCTCAGTGTCGGCATCTGGATGCACGGCAAAAGCCAGGCCGACGCCTGGCAGCGCTACATCCGCGAAAAGCTGTCGCACGCGCTCTCGCGACGCTCGGCGTGGTTCCTGTTCCTGCTGTCCTTCGTCGTCGTCTACCGAGAGGTGTTCGAGACGATCCTGTTCTACGCCGCCCTGTGGACCAGCGGTTCGGCCTCGGCGGTGCTGGCCGGCGCGGTGAGCGCGTCTGTTGTGCTGGCCGTCATCGCCTGGCTGATGCTGCGTTTCAGCCGCAAGTTGCCCATCGGCCGGTTCTTCGCCTTTAGCGCCGCCCTGGTCGCGGTGCTGGCTGTGGTCCTTGCGGGCAAGGGCGTGGCCGCCCTCCAGGAAGCCGGCATGATTTCGGTGACTCCGGTGCGCGGTTTGCCGAGGATCGAAATCCTGGGCGTCTTCGCAACGCTGCAGAGTGTCGGCGCCCAAATCCTGGCGCTGGGCATCCTCGTGGCAGGGTTCCTCTACAATCGTCGCGCGCTGACAGTCCCAGCCCCAAAAACTCCATAGACGCCATGCCGACGCCACCCGTCGACCTGCCGCGCGAGCAAAAACGGATAACGGTGCGGGCCATAGCGGCGACGCTGGTCAGCGTCATCGTTCTTTCGGCGGCCACTTTCGGTTTGCCGGGGGCGATCGATCTGCCGAGCGACTTGGCGGCGCGGTTCGCCTTTGTCGTGCGGATCGATCTGATCCTGGGCTTGTGGGTGGTCTTCGCCGTCCGGCAGGTGGCGCGCATACGCTTCATATCCGCCGAGGACAGCCGTGGCTCGGCCTATGCGCCGCCAAGCGATCGCTTGGCGGTTCCTGCCGCCTTCCTGCAGAACACCCTGGAACAGGCATTCGTCGCGGTGATGGCGCACTTGGCGATGGCCACCGTTTCAGGCCCGTATTCGCTCGCCTACGTCGCCGGGGCCGTGGTCCTCTTCTGCGTCGGGCGGGTTTGCTTCCTGGCTGGTTATCCAAAGGGCGCCGCTGGTCGCGCCTTCGGCATTGTTCTGACCGTCATCCCGACCCTTGGGGCCTACGTTTGGGCCGCCGTCGCCACCGTGATGGACCTTGCAAGCTGAGAGACTGGGGTCGGCAGGTTTTCTTCGGAACGCACGGCCCCTGCGGCCGGAGCCGCAGGCGCCACGTTCCAATCCTACTGTTTGCTGATGGCGGTCAGCTCGCCGCCGCCGTTTTCTAGCTTCAGATCGAAGGCGACCTTGTCGCCGGCTTTGACGCCCTGGGCCAGGGCCGGGGCGGCCTTGAAGCCCATGGTCATGGCCGGCCAGTTGGCCTCCGGGATCGGACCATGCGCGATGGTCACCGTGCCGCCGGCGGAGTCGACGGCAGTGACCGTACCTGTTCCCTTGGCCATCTTGGCGCCAGCGGCCATCGGCATGCCGGCCATGTTGTCGGCCGCGGGGGCGGGGGTCGTGGCTGGCGCGTCCGCCGCCGGCATGGCGGGCGCCTCGGCAGTCTTGGTTTCGGTCTTCTGACCGCAGGCGGCTAAGGCCGCAGCGGCGCCGATGAGGGCGAGGGTGGTCAGGGTGCGCTTCATAGGGACTCTCCTTTTTGAGTTGAAGCCGAGGTGGAAAGACGCCGTCGCCGCAGCAGGAGATAGCCTGCCGGGACGACGAGCATGGAGAGCAGCGGCGCCGTGAGCATGCCGCCGATCATGGGCGCGGCAATGCGGCCCATGACTTCCGAACCGGCGCCATGGCCGATCAGGATGGGGAAGAGGCCCGCCAGGATGACCGCCACGGTCATCGCCTTGGGCCGCACGCGCAGCAGGGCGCCTTCGCGCACCGCCGCTTCGATTTGGTCTTGAGTCGGCGCAGGGCCACGGTCAGCCAGGGCGTGCTTGAGGTAGATCAACATCACCACCCCGAACTCGGCCGAGACCCCGGCCAGGGCGATGAAGCCAACGCCGGTAGCGACTGACTGGTGATAGCCGAGCAGGTAGAGGATCCACACCCCGCCCGTCAGGGCGAAGGGCAGGGTGGCCATGATCAGGGCGGCCTCGTCGAGCCGGCCGAAGGTCAGGTAGAGCAGCACGAAGATGATGACCAAGGTGGCGGGCACGACGATCTTCAGCCGCTCGGCCGCCCGCTGCAGATATTCGAACTGGCCCGAGTAGGCGACGCTCACCCCTGGTAAGAGCTTCACGTCGCGGGCCACGGCGGCCTGCAGGTCGCCTACAACCGAAGCCAGATCACGGCCACGCACGTCGATATAGACCCAGGTGGACGGGCGGCCGTTCTCGGTCTTCAGCATCGGCGGACCGTCCGCGATCTTGATGTTGGCGACCGTGCCCAGCGTGATCTGCTGACCGGAGGGCGTTACCACGGGGAGGCTGCGCAGACCTTCCAGGCTGCCGCGCAGCTCGCGCGGATAGCGGACGTTGATCGGGTAGCGGGCCAGGCCCTCCACCGTTTCGCCCACGGTCTCGCCGCCGATCGAGCCGGACACCACCGCTTGTACGTCGGCGATGTTGAGGCCGTAGCGGGCCGCCTGGGCGCGGTCGATGTCGACATCGACATAGCGGCCGCCGGTCAACCGCTCGGCGAGGGCCGAGCTGACCCCCGGCACGCCCTTGGCTACCTGCTCAATATTCGAGGCGATGCGGTCGAGCTCAGTGAGGTCGGACCCCGACACCTTCACACCGATCGGGCTCTTCACCCCCGTGGCCAGCATGTCGATGCGGTTGCGGATGGGCGGCACCCAGACGTTGGCTAGGCCCGGAACCTTGACCGCCTGGTCGAGGGCATCGACCAGCTTCTCCGGGGTCATGCCCGGCCGCCACTGGTCGCGCGGCTTGAACTGGATGGTGGTCTCGAACATCTCCAGCGGCGCCGGGTCGGTCGCGGTCTCGGCGCGGCCGGCCTTGCCGAACACGCTCATCACCTCCGGCACGCTCAGGATCATCCGGTCGGTCTGCTGCAGCAGGGCCGAGGCCTTGGCCGCCGACAGCCCCGGCAGGGCCGAGGGCATGTAGAGCAGGTCGCCTTCGTCCATTGGCGGGAGGAACTCGCCGCCCAGCCGGCTGAGCGGCCAAGCCGTGGTGGCGAATACCAACAGCGCCAGCAACAAGGTTGTCTTGGGCTTGCGCATCACCCAGTCGAGCGCCGGCCGGTAGGCTCCTGTCAGCGCCCGGTTGATCGGGTTGTCCTGCTCGGCCGGGATGCGTCCGCGAATGAGGTAGCCCATCAGCACCGGGACCAGGGTCACTGACAGGATGGCGGCCGCCGCCATGGCATAGGTCTTGGTGAAGGCCAGCGGCGCGAACAGCCGCCCCTCCTGCGCCTGCAGGGTGAACACCGGCACGAACGACAGCGCGATGATCACCAGGCTGAAGAACAGGGCGGGTCCAACCTCGGTGGCCGCGTCGGTGATAACCGCCCAGCGCCGCTCGCCCTTCAGGTCCTCGCCGGGATGGTCGTGCGCCCATCGCTCCAGGTGCTTGTGGGCGTTCTCGATCATAACCACGGCCGCATCGACCATCGCGCCGATGGCGATGGCGATGCCCCCCAGCGACATGATGTTGGCGTTCAGGCCCTGCACCCGCATGACCAGGAAAGCGGCGAGCACTCCCAGCGGAAGGGTGATGATCGCCACCAGGGCTGAGCGCCCGTGCCAGAGGAAGAGGGCGCAGACCACGCCAACGACGATGAACTCCTCAACCAGCTTCTGGCTGAGGTTCGATATGGCCCGGTCGATCAACTGGGAGCGGTCATAGGTGGTAACCACCTCGACGCCAGGCGGCAGGCTTCGCTTCAGTTCGGCCAGCTTGGTCTTCACCGCCGAGATCGTCTCGCGGGCGTTCTTGCCGGAACGCAGGATCACCACCCCGCCGGCCACTTCCCCCTGGCCGTTGAGCTCGGCGATGCCGCGGCGCATCTCCGGCCCGATTTGGATGGTGGCGACGTCGCCCAGGCGCACCGGCACGCCGCCGGCAGCGGTTCGAAGCGGCACGGCGCGGAAGTCGTCGGGGCGAGCCAGATAGCCGCCAGCCCGAACCATATATTCGGCTTCGCCCAGCTCCAGGACCGAGCCGCCGGTTTCCTGGTTGGCGCCTTGGATCGCCTGGACCACCTGGCTGTGGGTGACGCCGTATGCGGCGAGCTTCACCGGATCGAGCACTACCTGGTACTGGCGAACCATGCCGCCGATGCTGGCGACCTCGGCCACGCCCGGCAGGCTCTTCAGCTCGTAACGCAGGAACCAGTCCTGCAGGCTGCGCAGCTGGGACAGGTCATGGCGACCGCTGCGGTCGACCAGAGCGTATTCGTAGATCCAGCCGACCCCTGTGGCGTCGGGTCCAAGCGCCGGCTTGGCCGCGACAGGCAGCCGGCCCTGCACCTGATTGAGGTACTCCAGAACCCGCGAGCGGGCCCAGTAGAGGTCGGTCCCGTCCTCGAACAGCACATAGACGAAACTGTCACCGAAGTAGGAGAAGCCGCGCACCGTCTTCGCCCCCGGCACCGAAAGCATGGTCGTGGCCAGGGGGTAGGTGACCTGGTTCTCGACGATCTGCGGCGCCTGCCCCGGATGGGAAGTGCGGATCACCACCTGGACGTCCGACAGATCGGGCAGGGCGTCGACCGGCGTGGCCCGCACGGCCCACAGCCCGGCGCCGAGCAGAGCCAGCGCCGCCAGCAGAACCAGGAATCGGGCCCGGACCGAGGCACGGATGAGAGCAGCGATCACTGCGCCGCTCCGATCATCTCGATGCGCCGCACGGTGTGCGCCGCGCCTACCTGGTCGAAGGCGAAGCGCACCTGGTCGCCGACTTTGAGCCCGTGGGCGAGCTTCGGGTCGGCCAAGCCGAAGCCCATGGTCATCGCCGGCCATTGCAGGGCTGGCACCGGCTGGTGGCTCAAGGTCACCCCGGTGGCGTCAAGGCGCTCGATCCGGCCGGTGGACTCGTACAGCGCCGCACGCGGGCTGGTGGGCGCGGCGCTTGTGGCGACGGGCCGAGCCTGAAGGCCTGAGAGGCTGGCCTCCGAATCCAACAAGAACTGCCCGGAGGCGACGACGCGCTCCCCCTCGCTGAGGCCGGCCAACACTTCTGTGCGGTCGCCGCTCTCGCGGCCGACCCGGATCTCCGCCGGCCGATACCGGCCGCCAGCCTCCGCCAACATCACTAGGGTGCGCCGGCCCGTGCGGATCACCGCCTCGGACGGCACCAGCAGGGCGGGCGTCGCCGCGCCGCCGAACGCCGCCTGGCCGTACAGACCCGGCCGCAGGCGCCCGTCCCGATTGGGAAGTTCGACCCGGGCAGTGAGGGTGCGGCTTTCCGCAACGGCTTCAGGCAATATCGCCGATACCCGTCCGTTGATCGGATTGCCCGGGAAGGCGGTGAGGGTGACGGTCGCGCTCTGGCCTTGCCGCACCTGACCGGCCATCGCCTCGGGGATGGCGGCGTTGAACCAGACGGTCCCGAAGCCACTGATCTCGGCCAAGGTCTGACCGGCCGAGACTGTCATGCCGTTGCGTACCGATAGGGTGCGGATCACGCCGCCAGTTGGCGCTGTTATGGACACCGTGGTCTGCGTCCGTCCGCTGCGCTCGACCGCTGCGATCAGGCCGGCCGGCATGCCGAGGAGGCTCAGCCGCTGCCGGGCCGCCTGAGTCAGGGCGGCGTCACCGGTGCGGCGGACGGCGAGATACTCGGCCTGCGCGCCGCCCCACTCTGGGGCCAGCACCTCGGCGAGCACGGCGCCGGCGCCGATTACGTCGCCGGGTGCGCGGGCGGGGACACGCTGGACGAAGCCGCCGGCTCGGGCCTGCACCACGGCGAGGTCGCGGCCATTGAAATCGATTGAGCCGGGTGCGGAGAGATCGGTCGCCAAGGCGCCGCGCTCGACGGCGACGATGCGCACGCCAAGCGCTTGGCTGCGCGCCGGATCGATGGCGACGCCAGCCCCGCCTGCCGCCCCATCGTCGGCGTATTTGGGCACCAGCTGCATGTCCATGAACGGCGACTTGCCGGGCTTATCAAAGCGCTGGGCGGGCACCATCGGATCGTACCAATAGAGCACCGGCCGGCCAGCCGATGCGGCGGGCGCCGGCGTCGCAGGGGGCTTGGTCAGGCGAGCGATGCCGAAGCCGGCCCCGACCCCGACAAGCACCAGGGCGGCCGCTGCGGCGGCGAGGGTTGTGCGCGATGTGCGGATCATGGGGCGTCCCCGTAGGTCAGGCTGATGCGGATCGCATCGCGGGCGACGGCCGCTTCGCGCTCGACGAGGGTCAGACGCGCGTCGGCTAGGTCGGTGAAGGCCTGCAACACCTCCGCGAGACCTGCTCGTCCTGCGCCGTAGCTGGCCGTCTCGAGGTCGGCCTGCTGGCGCGCAGCCGGCAACACGACGGTCTGAGCCCGCATCCATTGTTCGTGGTGCATGACGTGGTCGGCGAGATCGGCCTCAAGCGCCGCGGCCAGCTGGCGGCGGGCGGTCTCGCGGTCGACCCCCACACGGGCCGCGTCGGCGGTGCGCGCGGCGATCAGCGGGTCTTGGCGACGTCCGGGGAAGAGCGGCAGGCGCACGGTGACGCCCGCAGAAACCATGTCGCCGAACATCGGGTCACGCCGGCCGTAGCCGACCTCGACCGCCCAGTCGGGGCGTTTGGCGGCTCGCGCCAGCGCCACGTCGGCCTGCGCCTTGTCACGGGCGGACTCAAAGGCGCGCACGGTCGAATGCCGGTCCAGGCCGGCCCGCAGTGCGACCGGATCGAACGCCGGCTCGGGCGGCAGACCGATGACGGATGGAGTCTCGTCACCGGTCCAGCGGGCCAGTTCGGCCCGGGCGCGGCCGACCGCCGCCGTCAGCTCGTCGCGCTGGTCGTCGAGCGCAGCCTTCAGCTTGACCGGCGCCAGGGCCATGGCCGGTCGGGTCGCGCCAGAGGCGACGCCGGACGGCGCCGCGTCCCAAAGAGGCTGCAGTTGGCGCAGGACCTCGGCCAGGGCGGCCAGCCGCTGCTCGGCGTAGTAAAGGTCGACCCAGGCCAGCGCGGCGCCGACCCGCACTTCCCGCTCGGTCATCGCCCGCTGCGCCTGGGCAAGCCCGATCTCGGCCTGGGCGCCGGCCGTCTCGGCGCGGCGCCGGGCACGGTTCGGGAATTCCTGCATCACCCCGACCGTCGCCATGGTCATCTCGTCGGCGCCGAAGCGGCCGGCCGCAGGTCCGGAGACCGGGTAGTTGTCGACGCCGAACTTGAGTTGCGGGTCGGGCAGGGCGCCGGCTGCGCGCGCCGCACTACGGGCGGCGTCGGTGCGCAGGTCCGCCGCGGCCAGGGCAGGTGCGCTGGCGCTGGCGCGGGCCAGCGCCTGGTCATAGGTCAGCGGCGCGGCGAAGGCCGGGCGCGCCAGGGCGAAGAGCACGAGGCCCGGCGCCCAAAATCGAGGAGACATTCTTCCGAACTCCAGCAGGACGGCGCGCACAGGCGCGCCAGGACGCCGGCGCGGGGCGCCGGCGATGCAGTCGTGCTTAGAGCTGGATGGGAGGTCGTAAAGCGCGGTCGGGCGGCCGCGAGGGGGCGAACCGCGCGTTGACCAGTCGTTGTCGGACGTCGCTAGCGGCCAGCCATGTCATGCCGACGGGCTGAGGCGTTGCCGGGAGGGCCGCTGGGGCCTGGCAGATAGCCATCGCCTTACAGGGGTTTTGGTCGCTGGCAGGCGCCTTGCCTTGGTCATGCGCCGCGTCGGCCTGCGCCTGCATCATTGCGCAATCCGGAGGGCAGGGATCGCAAAGGCCGGTGGCGGCACGCGCGGGCACGCCTCCGATCACCATGATGATCGCAGCCAGCAGCGCGGCGATGGCCGACAGCTTAGGCAGCGGCGTCTCCTCTATCCGGCCCGCAGCATGACGAGGGAGAGGTCCCCAAGCAAGGGTGGAGCTTTGTCGTCATCGGCGTCGACCGGCCGTCCGCGCGGCCGGCGCCGGGCCTGGCTCCTGGCCGGCCGTCAGATCTTCAAGGATCGGGCAGTCAGGCCGGTCGTCGCCGGCGCAGCAGTGTGAGAGGTGTCGCAAGGTGGCGGCCATGGCCTGCATCTCGGCGATCCGTGCGTCGAGGTCGGCCAGGTGGCGGTCAGCGATGGCCTTAACCTCGCGGCTCGGGCGTCCGCGGTCGCGCCACAACGAGAGGAGTTGGGTGATCTCCTGCATGGAGAACCCCAGGCTGCGACCGCGCTTGATAAAGCGCAGCTCGTTGATCTGCTTTGCGTCGTACTCCCGGTAGTTGGAATCCGTCCGGCTGGCCGGCTGAACCAGGCCTATCTCGTCGTAGTAGCGGATCATCTTGGCGCTGACGCCTGTGGCCTTCGCGGCCTCCCCGATGTTCACCACGACCTCCTGGGGTGCGTCCTCGCGTCCCTCACAGACGCACCGCCCGCAGGCGCAGGGCGTTGCCCACGACGCTGACACTGGATAGCGCCATCGCCGCCGCGGCGATCTGAGGCGACAGCAGCCACCCCATGAGGGGATAGAGAACGCCCGCCGCGAGAGGGATGCCGGCGAAATTGTAGACGAAGGCGAAGAACAGGTTCTGGCGGATGTTCCGCATGACGGCTCTTGAGAGCCTCCGTGCCTTGACGATCCCCTGCAGGTCCCCTTTCAGCAGCGTCACCCCGGCGCTCTCGATTGCCACGTCCGAGCCGGCGCCCATGGCGATCCCCACCTCGGCGGCGGCGAGGGCCGGCGCGTCGTTCACGCCGTCCCCGGCCATGGCGACCTTGCGGCCCTCTGCCCGGAATTTCTCCACAACGGCGGCTTTGTCCTGGGGCAACACCTCTGCCTCGACCTCATCGATGCCGAGCTTGCGGGCGACGGCCAGGGCCGTGGTGCGATTGTCACCGGTCATCATCACCAGCCGAACGCCCTCGGCCTTCAGCGCCTTCACGGCCTCGGGCGTGGTGGCCTTGATCGGGTCGGCGATGGCCAGGATCGCTGCCGGCTGCCCGTCCACGGCCATGAAGATCGCCGTCGCCCCGTCGGCGCGCAGCGTGTCGGCTTCGCCGTCCAGAGCGCCGGTTTCGATGCCCAGTTCGCCTAGGAACTTGCCCGACCCCAGGACCACGCGCCGGCCGTCCACCTGTCCGACGACGCCCTTGCCGACCGGCGAGTCGAACTCGCTCGGCTGCGCCAGAGTCATGCCGCGCTCGTTCGCGGCCCGCACGATCGCATCGCCCAGCGGGTGCTCGCTGCCGCGCTCCAGGCTTGCCGCCAGACGCAGAATTTCACCCTCCGAGAAGCCGGCGCTGGGTCGGATCGCGGTCACCGCGGGACGGCCCTCGGTCAGGGTGCCGGTCTTGTCGATGACCAGGGTGTCGATCTTTTCCAGGCGTTCCAGGGCCTCCGCGTTCTTGATCAGCACGCCGGCCTGCGCCCCGCGGCCCACGCCGACCATGATCGAGATCGGTGTCGCTAGCCCCAAGGCGCAGGGACAGGCGATGATCAGCACAGACACGGCGGCGACCAGGCCGAAGGCGAAGCGTGGCTCGGGCCCGACCAGGGCCCAGACCGCGAAGGCGGAGACGGCGATGGCGATGACGAGCGGCACGAACCAGCCGGAGACTTGGTCGGCCATACGCTGGATCGGGGCGCGGCTCCGTTGGGCTTGGGCCACCATCTGGACGATCTGCGCCAACAGGGTGTCGGCGCCGACCTTTTGCGCCTGCATGACGAAGGAGCCGGTCGTGTTGATCGATCCGCCGACCACCGTATCGCCGGCCTGCTTGGTGACCGGCATCGACTCACCGGTGACCATCGACTCGTCGACCGAGGCGCGGCCCTCGACGACCTCGCCATCCACGGGGATTTTCTCGCCAGGGCGAACGCGCAGGCGGTCACCGACCCCGATCTGGTCCAGCGTCACCTCCTCGTCGGCGCCGTCCGGGCGCACCCGGCGGGCGGTCTTAGGGGCGAGGTCTAGCAGCGCCTTGATCGCGCCAGAGGTGCGCTCACGGGCCCGCAACTCCAGCACCTGGCCAAGCAGCACCAACACGGTGATCACTGCGGCTGCTTCGAAGTAGATCGGGACCGAGCCGTCGGCTCGCCGGAACGCTGCGGGGAAGATGTGCGGGGCGAGCGTCGCCACGACGCTGTAGAGCCAGGCCACCCCCACGCCCATGGCGATCAGGGTGAACATGTTGAGGTTTCGGCTCACCAGCGATCTGGCGCCACGTTCAAAGAAGGGCCAGCCGGCCCAGAGCACTACGGGCGTCGCCAGGGCGAACTGGATCCACGCAGACGTCTGGCCGCCGAGCCGCATCGTCAAGCCGGTCAGATGTCCGCCCATCTCAATGGCGAGCACTGGGAGCGCCAGCGCGAGGCCGATCCAGAACCGGCGCGTCATGTCCTGGAGTTCGTGGTTGGGGCCGCTGTCGAGGGTCACCACCTCCTGCTCAAGGGCCATCCCGCAGATTGGGCAGGCGCCAGGGCCCACCTGCCGGATCTCGGGGTGCATCGGACAGGTGTAGACGGCACCTGGCGGGGCGGGGGCCTGCGGCTGCGGCGTTGGCGCAGTGTAGCGGGCGGGGTCCTGCCTGAACTTGGCGGCGCAGCCTGCCGAGCAGAAGAAATAATCCTGGCCCTCGAACGTCGCCTTGTGAGGCGTGGTGCTCGGATCAACAACCATTCCGCAGACGGGGTCCTTGACCTGGCCGCTCGCCGCAACGGCACCATGGTCATGGTGGTCGCCATGACCATGGTGATGACAGCAGCTGGCGGGCTCGGCTTTGACAGGAGCCGTCGGCGGTGACGGGGTTTGCGGGCGTTTAGCCATATGAACAGCTCCCTGAGAGCGCTGGCCCTCTTAATTCCTACGCGCCAGAACAGGCCAATCCCTGACGGCCCCGAGGGGCAGGCGCTCTACCTTCAGGCACTCTCGACCTTCCGATGGTGGGAAGGTCAAGCACTGGTTTCTTGGGGCGGACCCAACAACTTTTGTCGGGCCTCGACCGCGGACTGAAGTGTTCGGGACGCGGCCTTGAATACGCAGGCGGACGAGGCGTCCCTCGGGTTCTGACGCAGATAGCGAGTTTATTTTCAGAGGCGGAACTCGGTCTCCAGAGATCGGTTCAGCCGCCATCCTGCCAGCGTCGGAGCGCCGTGATGCACGTCCAGCAAATGATAAGCACTCACCCGCATGTTCGGGGGAACACCAACGACAGTCTGATCCGCTGTATCGAGGCCTGCTTCGACTGCGCGCAGACTTGCACCGTCTGCGCCGACGCCTGCCTCAGCGAGGCGATGGTCGCCGAACTCACCCAATGCATCAGGCTGAACATGGACTGCGCCGACATCTGCTCGGCGGCAGGCCACATCGCCTCGCGACGCACCGGCTCGAACGAACCCATCATCCAGGCAGTGCTGTCGGCTTGCGAGCAGGCGTGCCGTCTGTGCGCCGAGGAGTGCGAGCGGCACGCGGACATGCATGAGCATTGCCGGATCTGCGCCGAGGCCTGTCGGTCCTGTGAGCAGGCCTGCCAGGTCGCCCTGCAAACCTTCCCTGACCCTATTGGAGACTAGCCGATGAAGACCCTTGCGATCCTGGCCGCCGCCACCGCCCTGATGACAGGCCCCGCGCTCGCGCAGCAAGCCCAAGGCGCGATGCAACACAGCCAAATGGCCAAGCAGGACTACATGAAGGCCATGCAGGACATGCATCAGAAGATGATGTCCGCCGACGACACCGATCCGGATCGCGCCTTCGCCCTGAAGATGATCGAGCATCACCAGGGTGGCATCGCCATGTCCCAGGTCCTGCAGAAGCATGGCGACGACGCCGAGCTCAAGCAGATGGCCCAGAAATCGAGCGACATGCAGCGCAAGGAAATCGCCGAGTTGCAGGCTTGGCTCGACCGCCACGGCGGCCGCGCCCCGAAGCGCTAATCGCGGCGGCGCCGCCACCCCAACGTCCTGGTTCCAGTCTGACCGTGGCGGGCCCCTCAAGTGAGGGGCGCGTTCGCGCCCAGCCGTATAGATTTTAAGGGGACAAGTTCGGGGATGAGCGATGAACGACAGACTGGACCATGACCTAGAGGCGCTGCGCGCGGAACGGCCGGTCGCGGCCTATGACCATATCGACCAGCAGGTCTGGCGCGGCATCGCCGAGATCCGCCGCGGGCGGCAAGCCGCCCCCATGCTCTACGCCGTGCGCGCCGCCGCCGTGGTCGGGGCGCTAGGGCTTGGCGTCGCTGGCGGCGGGGCAGCGGCCATCGCCGTGGCGGGCGAGAGCCAGGAAACTTCCGCCTTCTCGATCAATTCGGAACTCGCGCCCTCGACGCTGCTGGACCACCACGAATGAAAGGCCTCAGCCGCAGCCTCGTCCTCACTCTGAGTCTGACCCTTGCGGCGGCGGTCGGCGGCACCTGGATCGGCGCGCGCTACATCTACGACCAGCGTCACCAGCCGTCCTTGCACGAGTTCGTCCATGAGGAACTGAAGCTCACGCCTGACCAGCAGGCGCGTCTGGAGGTGCTTGAGCAGGATTTCGCCGTGCGGCGGCGCGCGCGCGAAGCCGAGTTGCGCGCGGCCAACGCCGAACTCGCGCGCGCCATCCAGGCCCGGCATGAATACTCCCCGGAAGTGAAGGCGGCAGTGGAGCGCTTCCACGACGCCATGGGAGCGCTCCAGGAGGAGACCATCCACCACGTGCTCGCCATGCGCACCGTGTTGACGCCGGAGCAGGCCGTGCAATTCGACAAACGCATCGGCGAGGCTCTGACCGAACAGGCCTCGTGAGCCTCACCCAAGACCCGGACGTGGACCTGGTGGCGCGCGCGCGCGCCGGGGACGACCGGGCGTTCAGCGAAATCCTCCGTCGGCACAAGCCGGCGCTCTATGGGTTCGTGCGCCGCTATGTCGGCGACGCCGACAGCGCCGTCGATGTCGTCCAGGAGACCTTCGTCGCGGCTTGGCGCGCGCTGGCGCGCTACGACACCCGGCGGCCGTTCGGCGTCTGGCTGCGGGCCATCGCCCTCAACAAATGCCGCGACCGGGCCCGTCGCTTCGCCGTTCGCCGGCTCATCCTGGGCGAAAAGGACGAGCTGTCGCCCGAGGCCCAAGCGCAACCGGACCCGACGCCCTACGGGGAAGAAAGCCTTGTGCCCGCCGAGCGCCGGGCCGTGGTCCAGCGCGCGATCGACCGGCTGCCCGCCAAGCTAAAAGAGCCGCTTCTGCTGACCTATTTCGACGACCTCACCCAACAGGAGGCGGCGGACCTCCTTGGCGTCACCCTCAAAACCATCGAGACGCGGGTCTATCGTGCCCGGCAACGCCTTGCGGAGCTTCTCGACCGTTCGTCGATTTAAGCCTCGGAAGTCAGGGGTTCGTCGTCTCCGCTGCGTTGATCCTTAAGAGGGATCGTCAGGGCTTGACCTTCCCATCATAGGAAGCCCGATCCTTCGCCGTCGTTCAGTCACCAGGACCTTTGATGCCCCGGCGCACCTTTGATCTCAGTCGTCGCTTGCTCGTGCGAGGCGCCGCCATTCTTGGCGGCGGCGCGGCGATCAGTTCGCTCTTGCCCAGCTGGGCGATGAGCGCGTCACCGGGCGTGCCCTCGACGCTCCCAACGCTTTCGGGCGAGGACATCAAGCTCACAATCGGCCACACGCCGATCACCATCGACGGCAAGCCCAGCCACGCGGTGACCATCAACGGCACGGTTCCGGGACCGCTGTTGCGGCTGAAGGAGGGCCAGCGGGTCCGTATCGCCGTGACCAACACCCTGGACGAAGAGACCTCGATACACTGGCACGGCCTGCTGGTGCCTTCGCCGATGGACGGCGTGCCTGGCGTCAGCTTTCCCGGCATCCCACCCGGCGAGACCTTCGTCTACGAGTTCCCGATCATCCAATCTGGCACCTACTGGTACCACAGCCACTCCGGGCTGCAGGAGGCGGAGGGGCATTACGCCCCAATCGTCATCGAGCCGGCCAAGCCCGATCCGGTCGCCTACGACCGCGAGCACGTCATCGTCCTCGCCGATCACAGCGAGATGCACCCGCACCTGATCTTCAAGCGGCTGAAGCAGCAGGGCGGGGTGTTCAACTATCAGCGCCAGACCGTCGCCGGGCTTCTGGCGGGCAGGGACCAGACGCTGGCCGAGCGGATGGAATGGGCGAAGATGCTCATGGACCCGACAGACATCTCCGATGTCACCGGCGCCGTGCAGACCTTCCTGATCAACGGCCATGGGCCGAAGGACAACTGGACGGGACTGTTCACGCCCGGGGAGCGCGTGCGCCTGCGGTTCATCAACACCGCCGCCCAGATGATCTTCAACGTCCGGATCCCGGGACTGAAGCTCACCGTGGTGGCCGCCGATGGCCAGAACGTCCGCCCGGTGGAGGTGGATGAGTTCCAGATCGGCAACGCCGAGACCTACGACCTCATCGTGCAACCCGCTGACGATCGAGCCTACACCCTCGTCTCCGAGGCCATCGACCGTTCCGGCATGGGCCGGGCGACCCTGGCGCCCCGCGTCGGCATGGCCGCGGAGGTGCCGCCGCTGCGCGAGCGACCGATCCTGACCATGAAGGACATGGGCATGGACATGTCGGCCCACGGCGGACACGGCGGCATGGCCGGGATGGACATGTCCAACATGCCCGCCATGGATCACTCAGCAATGGTCGGGATGGATCACTCGGCGATGCCGGAAATGGACCATTCGGCGATGGCCGGGATGGATCACAGCGCGATGCCGGGTATGGCCATGGCCCCCGCGCCCCCAGGCATGGGGCCGCCGCGCACGCGCGGCTCCGACACGATGGGCAGCATGGCCGGCATGTCGATGAACATGCGGGACTACTCGAAGGCGCCTCAGATCAAGAAGGGGCCCGGCGTGCAGATGATCGCGCCGATGCCGATGGATCGCACCGGCGAGCCCGGCCTCGGTCTAGAGAGCGTCGGGCATCGCGTGCTGGTCTACAAAGACTTGATCGCCCTTGAGCCCAACCCCGACCAGAGGCCCCCTGGCCGCGCGCTCGACATCCACCTGACCGGCAACATGGAACGGTTCCTGTGGGGCTTCGACGGCTGGAAATTCAGCGAGAAGCCGCCGCCTTACTCGTTCCGGGCGGGTGAGCGGGTGCGCGTCACGCTCATCAACGACTCGATGATGACCCACCCGATCCACCTGCACGGGCATTTCTTCGAGCTCGTGCACGGGCCGGTCGGCTATATGCCGCGCAAGCACACCGTGAACGTGGCGCCAGGCGGCAAGGTGACCTTCGACGTCACCGCCGAGGGGGGCGACTGGGCCTTCCACTGCCACATGCTCTACCACATGCACGCGGGCATGTTTCAGGTGTTCAAAGTGCGCCCGATGCAAGGAGCGGCGGCATGAACCGGGTCGCGCTCACCGCTCTTCTACCCCTGCTCTGGGGCGCCCCAGAGGTCGGCCATGCCGCCGCCTGCATGGCCGGGATGGTCATGCCGGGTTGCACGCCGGTCCCCGCCGCGAGCCCAAAGCGCGCCGCCAAGCCTACGCCGAACACGCCTTCACGCAAGACGCAGGAGCCAGTGCGCGCTCCAGCACGCCCTGGAGCGACATGCATGGCCGGCATGGTCATGCCAGGCTGCACGCCTGCACCAAAGTCCAGCGCTGCTAGCGCGGCTTCAGCCGGGCCGGACCCTCATGCCGGCCACGACATGTCCTTGATGCCCGGAATGGACATGTCCCCAGCCCCCTCGGCCGATCCTCACGCCGGACATGCCATGCCGCCGGCTCCTGCCGCGCCGGCCGCTCCGCCTGCGGACCCGCACGCAGGCCACCAGATGGGCCCAGCCGCGTCGCCCGCCGATCCTCACGCGGGCCACGTCATGTCGGCCGAGCAAGCCCCCCAGGCCGGGACCGACCCGCACGCTGGCCACGCGATGGGACCTGCCCCTGGCGAGCAGACAGGCGCCGACCTGCCCGTGGGCGATGCGACCCCGCCCGCGGTGATCCGGGACAACATGGCTGACCGGGTCTACGACCCCGGCGCCATGCAGCGGGCCAGATCGATCCTCGAGGAGGAGCACGGCGGCGCGCGGGTCTCAAAGCTGCAGGCCGATCTCCTGGAGTGGGCGCCCCGGGGCGACCGCTACGGATGGCAGGTCGAAGGCTGGTATGGGGGCGACATCAACCGCTTCGCCTTCAAGACCGAAGGGGAGGGGCGATCCGGCGAAGGTGTCGAGGCCGCCGAGGTCCAACTCCTCTATTCGCGGGCGGTCGCCCGCTACACCGATGTCCAAGCAGGCCTGCGCTATGACGTGGAGCCTCGCGGCCGCGCCTACGCCACCGTGGGGGTGGACGCGCTCTTCCCCTATTGGTTTGAGGCCGAAGGCGCGCTGTTCCTTTCCGAGAAAGGTGACCTCTTGGCCCGCGTCGAGGGGAGCTACGATTTCCGGCTGACCCAGCGGCTTATCCTGCAGCCGCGGACCGAGCTGGAGTTCGCGGCGCAGGACATCCCGGAAAGCCGGATCGGCTCGGGCCTCTCTCGCGGCGAGTTCGGGCTGCGGTTGCGCTACGAAATCCGACGCGAGTTCGCCCCCTATGTCGGCGTCTCCTACGAGCGCTCGTTTGGCGACACGGCCGATTTCGTCCGCGCGCACGGCGAAAGCGCCGGCTCGACTCGCGTCGTCGTCGGTCTGCGGGCGTGGTTCTGAGGGCGCCGATGTCCTGACGTCGTCACGGAAACTGAAAGGCAAGGAGGTCAAGGTGGACCAAGCTCACTCCCATGGCTCGGCCATGAGCCCAAAAACCATGAGGCAGCACTATGTGATGCTCGCGGTGAACCTCGGCCTCAGCCTTCTCGTGATGTATCTGGCGATGTTCGCGATGATCTTCACCTGGGGTGAGTTCATCCAGAACATCAACTTCTTCTACATGGCTCTCGTCATGTGGGCGCCGATGGCGATCATCATGCTCCTGACCATGGGGTCCATGTACACGAACAAGACGCTGAACCTGATCCTGCACGCCACGTTTGTAGTCGTCTTCGTGCTCGCGCTGATCGGCATCCGGACGCAGGGGCTGGTCGGCGATCGTGGGTTCGTCACGTCGATGATCCCCCACCATTCCGGCGCTGTTCTGATGTGCAAGGAAGCTTCGCTCAAGGACCCGGAGCTTCGCGAACTCTGCTACGGTCCCAACGGAATCATTGCCTCTCAGATCCGAGAGGTCGAGCAGATGAAGGCCATCCTGAAGCGCCTATAGCGCCCCGTCATAGGCCTAACCGAGGGTCGGCTTTAGCAGGACGTTCCGCTCACATCGATGCTGGCGGGGCCAGGGTGCCGAACCAGGCCACCAGCGTCAGGACGGCGAGGGCGAAGGCGGTCTCGATTACAATGCTTCTGCGCAGGGCGCCGCGCGCCACCCGCTCGTCCTCTTGCGAGTGCAAACCGCGCCCGAGCGCCGGGGTCAGCCGAAAACGGTTGGCGGCTGCGAGGCCAAGCATGGCGACGAACAGGACCAGCTTGAGCGACAGGAACCGGCCGTAGGGTGTCGTCCAGAGGCCGTCGAGATGGGCCGGGCCGACCAGGAACCACCCGTTGATCGCGCCGGTGGCCACGAGAACCGCCACCAGCGCTGTCCCGATCCCTGAAAAGGCATGCAGCGCCCGGTGAAGCGCCGCGGTGGCGTCGGATGTGGGGGTGCGCGTCCGGAGCAGCAGGAGGAAGGCGAGGAGCGCGCCGATCCAGATCGCGGCGGCCCAGCCGTGCAGGATGTCCGAAAGGAGGTGAACGGGTCCGCCCGGTCCTTCCGTGGCCGCGCCGTGCCCCATCCAGGCGAGACTGGCGGTAGCCAAGGCGCCCAACCCCGCAGCCATAGTCCAAACGGCGCGCGAAGGCTTCAGGGTGAGAACCAAGATGACGGCGACGGCCGCGACGGCAGCGCGGAACACCGCTGCCTTGCCCAAATCCATGCCGGCCACCACCGCGCTCATGGTCTCCAGCTTCAATCCCTCCGCGAACGAGCCCGTGAGCATGCTCGCCTGGCCTGGGATCGACAGCAGGGCGGCGATGGCTAGGAGGGTGCCACCAGCCGCGAGCAGCTTGCCCGCCCAGGGCGTCTCCGCGGCCGAGGCGGGGCCGATCTTGGGGAGCCCGTAGACGAAAAAGAGCGATGATCCCATGAGGACCATCGCTCCCGCATATTGCATCAGCCTGAGGAGGACGACCGCAGGCTCAAGCACGTCAGCCGACCTTGAAGGCCACTTCGCCGTTCATCTTGTGGCCGTCGGCCGAGGCCGCGGTCCAGACAATCTTGTAGGCGCCCTTGGGCAGGGCGGCGCTCGGCGTGCCGACGATGCTCTTGCCGTCCTTGGAAACAGCCGTCTTCACCGTCATCTTCATATCGTTCATCTCAGGCATGGTGAGATCGAACTTCGAGAAGGCCGGCACCAGCTTCTCATTGAAGGTCAGGGTGATGGTCTTGGGCGACGCCGTGACAGTGGCGTTGGTGCCGGGGGTCGAGCTCACCAGATGGGCATGGGCCCAGGCGGGGCTGGTGGCGAGCAGGGCGGCCGATCCGATGAGGCCGGCTAGGCCGAAAAGCTTGTGCTTCATGTGTGTCTCCGACGCGTGTCTTATACAGAGGTCTACGCGCCCCCGTGCGATTACCCCTCATTTAGCTGAGACCGCCTGCATGCAGGGTGAACGCCCCGTTGCCTCAGACGTGGGAAAGACTTCCCCGCACCTTATCGGACTTGAAGCGGCGTCCAGGGCGTTAGTCCCTTCGGCTTGATGACACCTAGCGCCGCTGTCGTCGCCAGTATGAGCAGGGCGGCGCTCGGCGCGACCACCAGCTGAACCCGCAAACGAGCTAGCGCTGGGGTGACGTCTCCAAGGCTCGCCGCCTGCGCGAGGATGTTCGTCGGTCCTAGGTGCAGCAGGAGGATGGCAATGCTCAACACTGTCATGACCAGCTTGATCAGCACCCACCAGTGCCGGCCCAGTCCCCATGGCGTGCCCAGCGCCTGCACGATCCCGCTCGCCAATCCGACAAGACTAAGCGGCGTCACCACGAACCAGGCGACCAGCGCCATCGCCCGGTAACTTGCCCGGACCAAGCCCGGATCGGCATCCATAAGACCGACCACCGCCAGGACCAGATAGGCCAGCACGGCGCCGAACCAGCCGACGCCGCCCAGCAGGTGGATGAGCAGGAGAGGGCGGCGGGCGACAAGCGGCAGGCGCATCAGCGGCCGTGCATATGCGGGCCGAAGCCGACGCCGAGCAGGTGCAGGGCCATCAGAACTGCGAGCAGGACGCCGCCGACGGCGAGGAAGGCCTTGACCCAGCCGGGAGTGGGCGGACGGCCGTTGGGCGGGGTTGGAGGTTCGGATGACATATGGACTCGTAACATCCGCGGTGGCCCGCGGCGTGCTGAGTTGACGGACAGATAGTCGTTGGCGTTCGGTAAGTGCCTGATGTCGAGCAAGGTAACGACGGCTGAACCTTTGACTGCTCCCAAGATCGATCGCCGCTCGGCGCGCACCCGCCAAAAGCTCGAACAGGCCTGTCGGCGTCTGGTCGCGCGCAAGCCTTATGACGCCATCCAGGTGGAGGAGATCTGCGCCGAGGCGGGCGTCGCGCGGTCGACCTTCTATGCCCACTACACCGGCAAGGATGACCTGAAGCGGCGGGGGCTAGATCACCTCGATCGCGAAATCGCCGCTGCGGCCTCCGCGGACGCGCCGCCGTTCGCTTTCGCCAAGACCCTCTTCGAGCACGCTCGCGCCCACCGCGACCATATCGGCGCGCTCGCGGGCGGTCGCGGCGACGAGGTCGCCCGCACGCGTCTGCGCGAGATCGTCAGCGCCAATGTCAGGCGCGACCTCGGCGCCCGCAGCCGGTGTTTTCGCGGTGACCTCGGGCCCCAAGTCGCCATCGCCGTCGCAGCCTTCATCGGGCTTCTGGACTGGTGGCTGGAGGAGGGGGGCGACCGCACTGCAGAGGACATGGCGGCGTTGTTTCGAGAGACGGCGACACGCGGGCTCATCGGCTGAGAAGCAGCCCAGCGACTTCTGCGAGCGAGCGTCTCGACGCCAACAGCTTCAGGTTGATTTAACCTCAGGGGAGCAACATCAATAGCAGAATGAAATGAAGGCGGTGAGGCAGCGATTCTCATGCCGTTTAAGTCCTCGGGGATCGCCAGTGTCTGACCGGTCCGACCTGCGCTTAAGCCCCCGCCAAATTGAATGCCTGCGCCTTGCGGCCGCAGGAAAGACCTCGGTGGAGATCGCAGCCGCCCTCGGGTTGTCGTCGCGCACTGTTGACCAGTATGTTGGCGAAGCTTGCGAACGATTGAAGGTGCGCAACCGTGTTCAGGCCGTCGCGAAGGCCGTGGAACTGGGGCTTTTCACAGACTGACCTCCGTAAATCTACGGGCCGAAATTCTGCGGAATTGACGTCTCAAGGCGTTGTCGGGAATCAATCAGTAGTGGTGTAACCGGCGTTGCTTACGAGCTCTTGCGGCTCAGCTAGTTGACGGTCCGCCTAACGCGCTTTGTTGCGCTCAACCGGTCTAGTTAGGGGGGCAGACCTTAACTAGGAGGACGGTCAGTTGGCCAGCCAAAGCAACTTCCCGTACCGGGATGAACTCCGGTCCTTTCGCCCGCAGTCTGAGCCTGGGAACTCTCCCGGTTCCACGCGGCTGATCACACCGCGACAGCTTCAATGCCTGGCCTGGGTTCAGGAAGGCAAAAGCGCGACCGACATAGGCGGGATCCTCGGGTTGTCGGGCCGGACTGTCGAAGGACATCTGACCAAGCTTTGTGGGCACCTCGGCGTGAAGACCCGGATTCAGGCCGTGGTGCGCGCCAGGGAACTCGGCCTGATCGGGCAGTCGCAGCCGTAAGCCTACGCGCCCCTGACGCGTAGGCTTACGGCTCGCGCCCGAGGCCCGTGACCGCGAACATGGCGGTGGAGGCCAAGAAACGGCCTCGGTGTTGAAGCCCAAATTTTTCAGGCGTTTCTCATGGTCTTAAGCGTCGCCGCCGCTCTTGCTCTGGCCGCTCAGTGCGCGCCGACCGTCGCGCCTGAAACCCTTCTGTCGGTGGTGCAGGTCGAAAGCCGGTTCGAGCCTCTGGCGATTGGGGTGAACGGTCTCCCGCGGGTGAGGCTTACGCCGGCTTCGGTCGACGAAGCCGTCGCCAGGGCAGGGGAATTGATCGCCGCCGGCCGCAGCGTGGATCTCGGCCTCGCGCAGATCAACAGCAAGAACCTGCAATGGCTTGGGCTGAGCCTTCGGCAGGTGTTCGAGCCCTGCGCCAACCTTCAAGCCGCCGCCCGGGTGCTGCAGGACGGCTATGGCCGCAGCGATCCCGGAGCGGTTGGCGAGCAAGCCGCTCTGAGGACCACGCTTTCGTTTTACAACACCGGCCATCCCAGCCGCGGGGTCAGGAACGGTTATGTCGGCAAGGTCGAGGCGGCCTCGGCCCGCATCGTGCCCGCCATCAGCGGCCAACCCGCGCTCCCTTCCTCCCAAGTCACGGCGCCCGCGCCCCCTGAAAGCCCGCGGCTGGCCTGGGATGTCTTTGGCGATGTCCAGCGCGACCGCCGGAGCTTCGTCACCACCGTCTCAGCTCTATCGTCCGGAGGATCCCAGTGAGCGCGAGCAGGCAGAAACTACTTATCGGCCGCGTGGCCCTCGTCGGCGTCATCGCCTTGGCCAGCGCCAGTCCCGCCTTCGCCCAATCAGCTGGCGTCGGCGGCAATATCGGCACCTTCATCCAGAACATCATCGACCTGCTCAACAGCAACGTCATTCGTGGCCTGGCGGTGATCGCCATCATCATCACTGGCATCGCCTGGATGTTTGGGCACCTGGATATGCGCCGCGCCCGGATGAACCTATGGCTGAATCCGCGCGTCTGCGCAGCGACCGACGCCAGCGACTTCGACCTGCGGGACCTTCGCGAGCGCCGGATGTCGCTCTATCTCGGCGTCTCGCCGGACAACCTGGCCCGCGTGGCGCCGCTCTATAATCTGCTGCTGCAGCAGCTCGTGGACTTGAACACCCGCGAGCGGCCGACCGCCAAGCGGCACGCCGTCCAAGTGCTCATGGTGATGGACGAGTTCGCGCGGCTCGGCCACGCCGCCGTCATCGCCCACGGCTTCTCCTATGTCGCTGGCTATGGCCTGCGGCTCCTGCCGGTGCTGCAGAGCCCGGCGCAGCTGAGGGCGGAGTACGGTCCGGACCTGGCCGAGGAGATCATGGCCAACTGCGGCCTGGAGATCGCCTTCGCGCCCAAGGAGCTGAAGGTCGCTCAAGATCTCTCCGAACGGCTGGGCTTTTGGACCTATTCGAGCCGGTCCCACAGCCGCCCAACCTTGCTGTCCGGGGGGCGGCGCAGCACCACCGAGTCCGATCAGCGCCGGGCGCTTATGATGCCGCAGGAACTGATCCAGATGGACCCTGGCCAGTTGATCTTGTTGCGGGCGGGCATGCCGCCGGTACGGGGCCGGAAGATCCAATACTGGCGGGAGAAGGCGTTCAGCGCGCGGGTCGTCGCCCCGCCGGTCGTCGCGGCCCATCCTGCCATTGCCTCCAGCGCTTCAAGTCCGCCGCCGCCATCTGGCCCGGCGCTGCGCCCGGACGTTCTCAGCCTCGACTTGGTCGCCCCAGCCCTGGAGGCGGCGGGGTTCGAGCCGCTGCCGGCCGATGGTGCGAGCGATGCGGAGGTCGAGACCTGGATGGAGCGCTTCATTGATGCGTCCGTGATCCGAGAGGAGGTCGACCATGGCCGGTGAGATAGATCGCAATCAGATCGACAGCGAGGGCCGGGGGCGCTCCACGAACAAGGGCGATGTGCCGGACCCCTTGCTGCGGCGGTACTATCTCGACGCCCGCGGCGGGCCGGGGCTCGGCTTTTACACAGACGCTCGGATCAAGACCGCCACGTTCCGCGACCTGGGCGCCCGGCTGGTGACGCCGAGGTCTGATCCCAATGCGATCCGCGACATGGCCGCGGTCGCCCAGCATCGGGGCTGGACCGTCGTCGTGGTCCACGGCGAGGCCGATTTCCGGCGTGAGGCCTGGCTTACGGCCAGCGCCCTTGGCTTGGAGGTGCGCGGTCATCAGCCGACCGAGCGGGACCGCCAGGAATTGGAGCGTCGGCAGGCGGCCCTGGCGCGCAAGACCGCACGCGCTGCCGACGAGCGGCCAGAGCGCGGAGATCGCGAAGGCAAGGCGAACGCGGCGGCGGGGCGGGCCAATATGCGCATCGTCGAGGCCGTGGTTCGGGCGCGGGTCGGCGATCGGCCGGCCCAGGATCGAATCCTATCGGCGGCTCGTGAGCGGCTAGCGTCTTTGTTGGAGCAGGGCGTTCGGGTTCGTCCCCTAGATGTCGCCAAGGCTCAGGCCGTCCAGGAATCCCACCGCTCGCGAGACCGGCAGCGGACTCGGTAGCGGACCGGAGTGACTGTTGGCGGCAGGAGAGTATTGGCTCAGGCTTGAGTCGTTGCCTGCAGTTCGTAATATGTAGTCTGGAGACCGTGGTTTCATCGGCCACAGAAGTGTCCCGCTCCTCTCATGAAGGGACGGGCGCTTCTGGCTTGGAATCTGCGGGCGTTACGCACCGCTAAGTCGCTCTCGCAGGAGCGGCTGGCGATCGACGCTGGCGTCGACCGAGCCTGGGTGAGCGAACTTGAGCGAGAGCAGGGCAACACTTCCGTCGATCTGCTCGACCGCCTGGCAGAGGCCCTCGGCGTGCCGATCGCCGCTCTGTTCGCGGAACCGGACCCCGACGCCCACAAGCCCCAACCCCTGCGCAGCGGCCGACGCCCTCGCGACTGATTACGCTGGGGGTTAGGGCCGATGGATCGGGCCCTCGTCTGTGCTCACGGCAAGATGGTGGCGATGGTCGCCAGCGTGCTGCAGGCCTCCGGTGTCACAACCACCGATGAGTTCGCCCGGCTGCTGAAGGTGTTCGCCGACACCGTTGGGGAAGCGGATCCGGAGCAGGCTGAGATTCTGGCGCTCTGGTCGGAGACCGTCGCGGCGATGCTGCCGCCGCAGCCGAAGCACTAAGAGTTAGATTCGGTGTCGCTACGCCAGCCAGAGATCATCAGGTCCGAAGTAGGTGATGGCGATCTTGTTCGCCTCCGCCATAACCTCGGCCCGTACAAGGCCCCTGCGTGCAGGATTCAGCGCGGCCTGAAGTTCACCCACCACTTCCCCGTCGGGCGAGGTGACCAAGCGGGCCCCGTCAATGATCGCCACCCGTAGTGGCGCGCCCACTGGAGGGACGGCGGCGACATGGCGCCACTGCACCCAAGCCCAATAGCGTCGCTCCGACCAAGTGCGCGCTTCGCGTGGGACAAAGCCTGCGATGAAACCTGCCCAAATTTCCTTCGTCTCTGCGGTCGGCCAATCGGGAAGCTGTTCGAGCGCTTGAACGGCCTCGCTTGCCAACCAAGCTTGTAGTTCCGCGAGAGTGCTGAAATCGGCGCCGGTGTCGGTGACCGCCTTGATTGCGGCGAGCCGCGAGTTGAAACCGGCCTGGATCAGAACGGCGGCTGACCGGTTTGTCGTCCCGGTCTCCACAGCCGCCACGGCAAGCCCCAGTGGAAAATCATCGAGCGTGAAAAAGTCACCGATCGCATCGCCGTTGGCGACGCCGCGGACCCGGATCGCTTCCATCGCCCAGGGTAGGCGGTAGACTAGCCCGCCCTCGACAAATTGAAGCGTCTCGGCCTCTTGCCCGGCCGCGATAGCGGCGAGCGGCTCGCCCAACAGCCATGCCCGCAAGATGACGCGCCAGTTTCCCGGAAGCTTGTCGGGCGCGAAAGGGAAGATTGTGAACACTCGTTCGGCGATTGCGGTGATTGCGGTGATGGCGCCCTCAACATCGGACTCTGCCAGCGTTGCGTTGGCTGCCACCAAGAGATCGTTGACCTCCGGGGCGATCGCGTCGAGCGCATGGCCGGTCGTAAGGCCAACGCCGGCAAGGAAGTATCCTCGCCGCCGAGCCGTGGTGGAATTGGCCCAGACAACGCGACTGCGCCCGACCAGCCCGGCTCGCAGGACTTCAGCCACTTCGGCGGATCGGCGGCCCAGCCGCCGCGCCCAGAGGGAGGATTGCAGGATGATGTCGAGCGCCTCGGCGATCCCATCATCGGGGACCTCGTTATCGCCCAGCAGAGCTAGGACAGCCGTGTCCAACGATGCGACGTAGCCATCCCACGTCCGCCGTTCCCGTTCGGCCTCGTCGGGATCCTCCCCCACCACTGCCGGAAAGTCCCAGGCCTGAGCGTTGTTGAGAACGTAGTCGGCAAGCTCGTCCAAGCTCCGCCTGACCTGCTTCTGCATGCGCTGGAGCAACGTGAGCACAAGGCGGAGCAGTCCGCTTTCCATCTCGCGCGAGGAGGCGTCTGCAATGAGCTCTTCCCACTGGGCAGTGCGATAGGCCTCCTTGTCGAAGATCGGATAGAGCACCAAGCCCTCGACATCGACATAGGCCCGCCCGGCGCGCCCGACGACGTTTTTGAACTCCGACGTCTCGATCCGCGCCTTGTTGCGATGAAGTGAGTGGATAATCACCGCCGTGGCGGAGAGATTCAGCCCTTGCGCCAGCGTCGGGGACGAGATCGTCACCTTCAGCACCCCGTCGCGCAGCAACCGCTCGATCTCCTTGCGGAAGGCCGTCGGTAGCGCCCCGTGATGGATCGCGACGCCGAGGGTGAGGCACTTGAGGATCGGATGATCTTCCCCCAGCCATTCCGCGCCCAGGACTTGAGCCGTGCGGAGCACAGCGGGATCGACCCCCAGCAAGGAAGGCAAGGCTCCGCGATTGTGGAGGTCGATGATCCGGTCGGCGAACGGCTCAACGTGGGCTCGCACTGGACAGAACACCAGGACCGACTGGCCGTCGCCGACGAGGCGCCAAGCCGTGGCGAGGCAAAGCTCACCGAGGTCTTTTGGGAACAGCGCCCGGCGCTTCCCGATTGGGGGGATGAAGCCGGTTAGATAACGCGGAACGAAGGGCCGTTCCTCGCCAACGCGCAGGTTTAGGCGGGCCGACTGGCCGGCCCAAACGACTTCGCCATAACGGAGACGGGTCGGACGCCAATCGTTCTTCACCAGCCCGCCTGGCTGGTCCCGGCGCAGCCAGCACGCGAAATCGTCAAGCTGCTCACCATCGGGCAGGATCGCCGAAAGGCAGACGATACGGCGCTCTGCTGCATCTGCACGTTTCAGCAAACGCTGAATCTGCACCTCATAGCGGACCTCGCGCTCACTCAGGCCGATCATGTGGCCTTCGTCGAACACCAGCAGGCCGACGTCATCGAGGAGCGTCGGGTCGTTGCGTAAGGCGAAGTCCAACTTCTCCGGAGTCGCCACGACGATGTTTCGCGTGCGGATAGCGTCCTCATCGACGTCACTCACGCCGGTGCTGCCGTAAAGAGCCGAGATTGTCTTGCCGAGCGGGCCGAACGTCCGTTGGAGCGTGGTCTCAGTCTGAGCCGAAAGAGCGCGGAGCGGCGTGACGAAGACGATGCGCTTGTCCGCTGCGAGGCACCGCAGGATGCAGAGTTCGGCAATACGGGTTTTGCCCGCACTAGTTGGCAACGCGACAACGAGGTCATCGGCCTGGTCGGCGGCTCGCACCGCCGCTTCAATCTGAGATGGCCACAGCTCGATCTCAGCCTTCCGGCGGCGGAGAAGCGAGGCTAGGAAAAGGGTTCGAAGCGACGACCAGGCCGGGGCCTCGCCACCGACTGGAGCCAGCGGCAACCGCTCATGGAAACTAGTGCCCCAAAGGTCGCCGAGGAGCTCAATCGCCACCCGATGCGCCCACCACTGCGGCACCAGGTTCAACTCTCCACAGGCCGCCAGCCCCTCACGAAGCTGCGCGATTGCCGCCTCCAGGAGCGCGCGCTCACCGCGCTCGATGGCGAGCAGGAACATGGCGATCGATCCATAGAACCGATCCGTGAGGACAAGATCGACCGCATCGAACAGGAAACCCGGGGCGTCGGATTCCGGTCTTCCCAAGAGATCATCGAGGTCGAGTCGGGTGTCGAGCGAGGATGCCACGGCTTCGTCGGACCCGGTGCGCCCAGCGCGGAAGGCCAGGACTATCGCCTCGAGACCGTCGAGGTCGCGCAGCATTAGGAGCGCCAGCGCCTTCTCGACCGGCGAGAAGTTGTCATCGTCCTGGACGATGGTCAGGAGCGAATAAGCACGCGCTGAAAGCCGGGCGAGATGGTAGCTCGCCGCCGCCATGACGAAATGGAACTGGCGGTCGGCACCCCCGCGCTCACCCCGCGCCATGACGGCCTCAAGCGCCGTCCCGGCCTGCTCGAAAGCCGCCCTGGCCCGGTTTCGATCGCCCCCCAAGAGTTGGAGCCGCAGTCCCATTTCCAGCAGGGCATAGCCATAGCCGTGGAGATCGGCGGTGAGCTGGGTTGAGAAAAGCGGCGCTTGAGCAGGGAGGACCCCGTCGCGCCAAATCATGGCGCGCGCTTGGCCGCGCGCGATCAGTCGGTTGCGGAAGCCGGGTACGACCGCCGCGTCGATGTCGGCTTGGATCGCCTCAACCGTTGTTGGCATTGGCGATCACCAAATCATAGACATCGCCGACGAAGGCGCCGTGCTCGGCAACCCGGACCCCGACGCAGATCTGGTTGATCGGACCGCCATAGGCGTGCAGCGAACCTCGGAGATGACCGGCGGGGTCGTTACCCGAGAACGTGAACAGGAGATGCTGCACGGACTGGGGCGGGATGCCGTGCTTCAGCAGTGCGTCGTCGATAGCGTCGGCCATCAGAGTCTCGCCAGCCTCCATAAGCCGTGCGGAGACAAACTCCAGAGCGTGGGCTGAGGGCAAGCCTCCGTCCCTGTCCAGCCCAGCCCGAGCCTCGCCGACCACACCTGCGGCCAGCGCGATCCGGCTCTTCGCCTCGGTCTTGAGGAAGCGGAGGCGGCCAGTCACTGGGTCACGGATCATGCCGATCACGTCATCGCCACGCATCGCCATGTTGCGATGGTCCTTCCAACGCAGCCGCTGGATCGGCACTGCGTAGGGCGTGAGGGTCGCGATGTATTCGGTGGCCAGAATCTCGCCGAGGTCGCCCGAGCGGATGGATTTCGTGGTCGGCAGCTTGCTCTCAATGAAGGCCGCTGCCTGCGGGCGACCCAGTCGTCTAAGAATGCGCGCGACCTGCTCTTCGGCGGCGTAGTGCCCGGGAACGACCGCAGCGACGGCTGCACACCCGTGAGGAACGTCCGCCGGACGAGCAGAGACGACGTGCAGGGCATGTACCCCGACGGCCTCTACGGCTTGATCGCACCAGTTTGGAAAACCGACCATCTTTTCCCCCCTCTTCTTCATAGGGGAGCGCGCACTTCTTGTCGCTGTCTGCAACCTTTCCGCGATTTATTCCGGCCTTGGGGAAAGCTTTCCCCTACGCCCGAGCCGCGTGACGTCTCGGGCGACCCCTTCCAGCGGGGATACCCCCGCAACGCCCCCTAGCATATCGAAAGCAGCCGGCGGGCGTGCTCGGTCCCGCCGCGTGCCGCGGCTCCTACGGGTCCGCCCCTGCGGGCGCCTGCGGCGCCGCCGGCCGCTCGACGGCGCTTCCCGCCCTGCAGCGCCTGAAGGCGCGCAGGCTCCTTGCAGCCTTCTCCTTTGGCGCCGCGCTGACGCGCGGCCGTGGCTTGGGGCTCCGCCCCCGGCGCACTTCGGAGCGGCTTCCGCCCAGCTTCGGGCTGGGCAGGACCGGCCAGGTCGCAGGACTTGAAGCCCTGCAGCCGGTTCCCCGCGAAGCCGCCCCTCCGTTTGCACCCCCGGTCTCGCCGACGGGCAGGGCTGCAGGCGCGCCTTGCGCCTGCATCCAAGCCCCAAGGAGCTTAGCCATGACCGAACAAGCCAACATCGTTCACCAAGACGGCGAGATCATCGACGTGCCGCTCGACAAGCTGAAGAAGTCGCCGCGCAACGCGCGGCGCACGCCCCATGCCGGGGGCGACATCGAGACCTTGGCCGCCAGCATCGCGGCCAAGGGCGTCTTGCAGGCGCCGGTGGTGGAGCCGGAGACCGGCGAGGATGGGGCGGCGACCGGCTTCTATCTGGTGACCATCGGCGAAGGCCGCCGCTTGGCCCTGCGGCTCCTCGCGCAGCGCAAGCGGATCAAGAAGACCGAGCCGGTGCGCTGCGTGGTGGACCTCGCCAACGATCCCCATGAGATCAGCCTTGACGAGAACGTCACCCGCTTCCGCATGCACCCGGCAGACGAGTTCGAAGCCTTCCGGCGGCTGTCCGAAGAGCGCGGCCTATCCGCCGAAGAGGTCGGCGCCCGGTTCGGCGTCGCTGCCCAGGTCGTGCGCCAGCGGCTGCGGCTGGGCGCGGTCAGCCCTGTGCTGATGGAGCGCTACCGCGCGGGCGACCTGACCCTGGACCAGATGATGGCCTATTCGGTCAGCGAGGATCACGCGCGCCAGGAGCAAGTGTTCGACCAGCTTGGGCCGGATCTCCCGCCCTACCTGATCCGCCGCACCATGACCGAAACAAAGGTCATGGCGACGGATCGGAGGGCGGTCTTCGTCGCCGCCGAGGCCTACGGCGAGGCGGGCGGGACGATCCTCCGCGACCTCTTCACCGAGGACGGCGGCGGCTGGTTCGAAGACCCCGCCTTGCTGGACCGGTTGGCCGCCGAGAAACTGGCCGGGATCGCCCAAGCAGTGCGGGACGAGGAGGGGTGGAAATGGGCCGAGGCCCACATCGATTACCCGCGCGCGCTCGGCCTCGCCCGCGTCTATCCGCACCCGGTAGAGCGCCCCGCCGATGAGGCGGCCCGCATGTCGGCGCTGTCCGAGGAATATGACGCCCTGGTCAGCGAGTGGGATGCGGTCGAGACGCTTCCGCCTGAGATCGAGGCCCGATTCGCCGAGATCGATGCGGCGCTTCAGGCCTTCGGCGATGGGACCGCCTTCGACCCCGACGAAGTCGCCCGGGGCGGGGTGTTCGTCATCCTCGGTCAGGACGGTGTCGCTCGCGTGGAGCGGGGCTTGATCCGGCCCGAGGACGTCCCGGCGCCGCAGCCCGCAGTGGAGGTGAAGCCCCATGGCGAAGCTGTAGGCGGGGCGGAACACGGCGGGGAGGGCGCTTCCGCCGAGGCGAACGAGGCCGAAGAGGCGGACGAGGATGCGCGCGCCCCTTTGTCGGAGCGGCTGGTGCTGGACCTTACGGCCCACCGCACCCTGGCGCTGCGGGACGCCCTGGCCGCGCAGCCGACCGTGGCGCTGAGCGCCGTGGTTCACAGCTTGGCGCTGTCCGCCTTCTACCCGCCCTACGACCGCGCCTCCTGCCTGGAGATCAAGGGGTCCAGCGCCTACCTCGACGGCCATGCGTCGGGCATCGACGAGACCCGCGCCGGACGCAGCATCGCGGAGCGCCATGAGCGCTGGGCGGTGCGTCTGCCAAAGGAGGCGGGGGACCTGTGGGCCTTCGTGCAGGCCCTGGCCGCAACCGACCTGCTCGACCTTCTGGCGCACAGCGCGAGCCTGACCGTCAATGCCGTGCGGGCGCCGTTCGACCGCAAGCCGGGGGCGTGGGCGCACGCTGATCGGCTGGCCGAAGCGGTCGAGCTGGACATGAGCAGCTACTGGTCGCCCACGGTCGGCAGTTATCTCGGCCGGATCACCAAGGCCAGGATCGGCGAGGCCGTGCGGGAGGCGGTGTCGGAAGAGGCGGCGGCGCGGATCGAGGGCCTGAAGAAGCCCGATATGGCGTCGGAGGCCGAGGCCTTGCTTGCGGGCAAGGGCTGGTTGCCGAGCCTGCTCCGAGCGCCCATCCCGGCAACGAAAACGGTTGATCCGGCGGCTGCGGCGGAGGCGCGGGCGGCTGCATAGAACTTGGGCCGCGTCAGCGGTCCCGACCTAGACTTCATGGAGGGCCGCACGTCGTCAGGCGTGTGGCCTTTCTCTTGTCCGGGGCAGGCGTCGTTGAACGGCGGCGTGGTCGCCACGCCGTTCTCCGCGATGTCAGACCGGCCCATGCCGCCTCTCTTGGCGCAAGAAAGCCGAGGGGTTCGGGCCTACCGGCCCCGCTGATCGACGCAACGGCGTCGCCGACTTCTTTCCCCTGACGCCTGCGGCGCCATTCCTCGCGCACCAAACAAGTCGGCGCCCGCCGTCCTCCGCTGCGCTGCGGGCCTGCGGCTGCATCGCCCAGCGCCCCTCGTCCTGAAGACCGCCATCGAGGCCGCGATGGGCGCGGTCCGAAGAACCTCAGGAGACTTCACCATGGCGACCATCGGCACCTTCACCAAGGACGACGCCGGCAACTACAACGGCGCGATCAAGACCCTGACCCTCAACGTCAAGGCGGCCACCCTCCGCAAGGTCGAGAAGACCAACGACCAGGCCCCCGACTTCCGCATCTTCTCCGGCCAGACCGAGTTCGGCGCCGCCTGGAAGAAGACCTCTCGCGAGGACCGGGACTACCTCTCGGTCAAGCTGGACGACCCCAGCTTCCACGCTCCGATCTACGCCAGCCTGGTCGACGCCGACGAGGGCTACAGCCTGATCTGGTCGCGCAGCCGCCAAGCCGACTGACCCCCCGCAGAGCGCCTCGCCGAACACCGGCGGGGCGCCGCTTCCCCAAAACTCATTTGACAGGAGGGCGCCATGTTGCGCGCATCCGAGACCTCACGCCCCGAGCCCAGACAAGACCTTTACAGCCGGGTCACCAACGCCATCGTCGCCGATCTCGAAAACGGCGTCCGCCCTTGGACCAAGCCCTGGTCCGCCGAGCATCTCGCCGGGAAGATCAGCCGGCCGCTCCGCTCCACCGGCGAGCCTTACAGCGGCATCAACGTCATCCTGCTCTGGGCCGAATCTGTGGCCCGTGGCTACACGGCTCCGATCTGGATCACCTTCCGGCAAGCCCTCGCTCTGGGCGGCCACGTCCGCAAGGGCGAGCACGGCGCCACCGTCGTCTACGCCAACCGGATCACCCGCACCGAGTCCGGTGATGACGGCCAGGACGTTGAGCGTCAGATCCCGTTTCTCAAGGCCTACACCGTCTTCAACGTCGATCAGGTCGAGGGCCTGCCCGCGCACTTCCATGCCGTGGCCGAACCCAAGCTCGACGCCGCGCAGCGGATCGACCACGCCGAGGCCTTCTTCGCCGCCACCGGCGCCGACATCCGCCACGGCGGCAGCCAGGCCTACTACGCCATGGGCCCCGATCACGTGCAGATGCCGCCCTTCGAGTGCTTCGCGGACCCGGAGGCCTACTACGCCACCCTGGCCCATGAATGCACCCACTGGACCCGGCACCCAACGCGGCTGGACCGAGACTTCGGCCGCAGCCGCTGGGGCGACGAGGGATATGCCCGCGAAGAGCTGGTCGCCGAACTGGGCGCCGCCTTCCTCTGCGCCGATCTTGGCCTTGAGCTTGAGCCCCGACCCGACCACGCCAGTTACATCGCCAGTTGGCTGCAGGTGCTGAAGGACGAACGACGGTTCATCTTCACCGCCGCGGCCCAAGCCCAGCGTGCGGCGGACTTTCTCCACCAGCGGCAGGCGCAGGTGATCGCCGCCTGAGCGGTGATGTGGCGAGCGCTTTGGCGCTCGCCGCGACGGCTGTTTGCAACTCAAGCGGGCTTGGGAAAAGTCCGCTTCCTGCTCCTTCGCCCGCCCAATAGCGCAGCCTGCACCCTCAAGCTGAGAATCCCCACGTGGAGCGAAGGTCCACTGCCGGCTGACAATGTCAGCTACGGCGGACCATGAAGTTGACATTGTCCGGCGACTCGGTCAGCTTGCCTGACACTGGAGGGGCCCATGAGCGACGGTCCGTACAAAACCATGAAGATGAGCCGGCCTTGGAAAGGGCTGGCCAAGATCGCGGCGAACCCCGCGCACTCGGTCGCCGAAACCGCTGAGGCTTTCCAGCCGGCGTTGTTGAACGAATGGGGCGCGGTCCGGCCAGCCTTCGCCAAGGAAGTACGCTCCGCGCTGGGCGACAACGATCGGGGCAACTTGTTCGCCGAGGTCGCGATATCCGAGGCCCGGCGGCTGCAGGCTGTGGCGCAGAACCCAGTCGAGGCGCTGTTGGCGGCCCAGGCCTGCGACGTGGCTCGCGATGGCCAAGTCGGGCCGTCCGCTTACGAGGCCGCCGTGAAGGCGACTCTCGATGACCGCGCCTTGCACAGATCACGGCAGATGGAAGAGCACTATCTGGCCGAGGGGTCGGCCGACGCCGGTCGGTTGCGTCAGAAGCTGCACAGCGCAATCCCGAGCATCGGAACCGATCGCTTGGCTGCTGGCATCGCCGCCGGCGAGGGCGTTCGCAGCCTCGCCCAAAAGGTAGATCGCTCCGGTTTGGATGAAGGGCCGCCCCTATGAACGCCGTCGCGTTGGACATCGACATGCCGAGCCTTGTCCTCGACGCCCTGGAGCCGGGAACCCCGCTGCGCGCCGGCGCGCTCGCTGCGCCCATTGGCCAAGTGCTGCAGCTCGAGACCGCTGGGCTCGAGTCCTATTTCTTCGCGGACTGGAACCCCGTCCTCGTTGACCTGCTGGTCGTTGCGGCCGCAGCGGAGTTCTGCGACATCCGCCGCGCTCGTCCGGAATTTAGCTGGAGCCGGCGGTTCGACGTGCGGGTCGCCGTCCATGACCCGGTGCTATGGAATCGGCCTGACGTCCGCGCCTCGCTCGAGGAGGCGCTTGGCTACCTGACCGGCGACGTCTGGCGTTTCAGTTTCCTGCAGCGGCGGCGCGAGGTTCCGCCCGTGGCTCAAGGACGCCTGAGCTTGGATTCCGGCGCGCGGATCATCATGCCTTATAGCGATGGCCTGGATTCCCGCGCTGTCCGCGCCCTGGTAGCAGCAAGCGAAGGTGCATCGGGCCTTGTCGCGGTACGTCTAGGTGCTGGCGGAGTCGATCAACCGCGCAGCAAAAAGAAGCGCGCGTTTGCCGTGGTCCCCTACAAACTCAAGCGACCTCGCCAAGGGGAAGCGTCCGCCCGCTCGCGTGGATTTAAGTTCGCGGCCGTGACCGGCATCGCGGCGCTGATGGCCGGTGTCCGACGCATCGTGGTCACCGAAAGCGGGCAGGGTGCCTTTGGGCCGATGCTGGCTGTCAGCGGCCAAATCTATCCGGACTACAGGGTGCACCCGACCTTTTCCCGGCGCATGGAGCGCCTGCTGCACGCAATCAGTGGCAAGGACGTGCACTACGAATATCCCCGGCTCTGGAGCACCAAGGGCGAGACCCTGAAGGCGGCGCACGCGCTCCAGGAGGCGCCAACCTGGACTGACACCCGGTCATGCTGGCAACAGGCGCGCCATAGCTCGGTCGACGGCCGCCGCCGCCAGTGCGGCATCTGCGCGGCTTGCATGCTGCGGCGCATGAGCATGTTCACCGCCGGCATCGAGGAGCCCGCCTGCACCTACATCTGGGAGCGGCTGACCGCATCGCGCCTAGAAGACGGCGTAGCTGCCGGCTTCGACAAGATCACCTCGAAGATGCGCAGCTACGCCGTCGCGGGCGTTCTGCACATGGACCACTTGGCCGACCTTGCCGAATCGCCGCTACACGCGCGCTCCCTTCGCCGCGCCGCGCGCGAAACAGCGGAGGCCCTCGATGGAGACCCCGTGGCGGTGGAGCAGCAGTTGCGTGAGATGTTGGGCCGGCATGCTGCCGAATGGCGCGCGTTCCGACAAGCGCTAGGTCCGGACTCCTTCGTCGTGGGCCTCGCCAGCGCACGGCCATGAGCGACGACCTGACCGCTGCGGAGATCGGCGATCGGCTGAGGGTCGCGCGGGAAGCGGCGAAGGTGACCCAAGCCGCCGCTGCGGAGGCGCTTCAGGTGGCGCGTACAACCGTGGTCGCCATCGAGCAGGGGCAGCGAAAGCCTCGGCTCGATGAGCTGCAGAAGTTCGCGGCCCTCTATGCGCTATCGGTCAACAGCTTGCTCCGGCGCGAGGCGGTGCAGGTCGATTTGAAGCCCCGGTTCCGGCGGACGGGCCAGGTCGACGCGGACATCGACGCAGCCGTAGCCCTCCTGACCACACTGGTGCAGGCCGAACTTGAATTGGAGGACCTTCTCGGAGTTCGTCGTGTCCGCAATGATCCCCCCGAGCGGCCGCTGCTGCCAGGCAACGTCACGGTACAGGCCGAGCAGGACGCGGCCGAGCTGCGCCAATGGCTCGGGATCGGAATGGCGCCGGTGCACGACATCATGTCAGTGCTTGAGTTGCAGCTTGGGGCCCGGGTGTTCGTCCGTCGTCTTCCGGCGAAGATCTCTGGCCTGTACGCCTTCGATGAGCGAGCCGGTGCCTGTATCCTATTGAATGCCGCGCATCCAAAGGATCGCCGGGCGCAGACCGCCGCCCATGAGCTCGGCCACTTCACATCCACGCGGCGCGAGCCCGATGCGCTCTATCTAGGTTCGCAAGAGAGCAGCCGAGAAGAGCGCTACGCCATCGCGTTCGCACGCGCGTTTCTGACCCCGGCTCGGGCGGTGATGGCGATGTTCAAGGAGATCACCGCCGGCGCCAGCCAGCTGACTCGCCGTCACATCATCCTGCTGGCCCACACCTTTGGCGTCTCCCGCGAGGCCATGGGCCGGCGCCTCGAAGAACTAGGGGTGACCCGTGCGGGCACTTGGGACTGGTTTGTGAACACAGGCGGGATCACCGACGAGCAGGCGATCCAGGTGCTGGGCGAGGCGGTCGGGCAGGACTCTGCGCGTGCAGACGCGGCGCGGCCCGTGTCAATGCGCCTTGCGCTGCTGGTGGGCGAGGCCTGGGGGAAGGGCCTGCTTAGCGAAGGTCAGATTGCGCGCCTCCTGCAGCTGGACCGCGTGGAGGTGCGCGAACTGATAGACGCCTACGAGGACGAGGGCCTCGGGCGCGAAGACTCGCCGCGGCTGATCGGTTGAGCCAAGTCGGATGATGGTCGCCGACGCCAGCGTTTGGATCAATCTGGCCGCCACTGGCGGCGCGCATCGGATTCTGCAGGCATTGCCGCGCCCGATGGCGATCACCGATATCGCTTTAGGAGAACTCGAGCGCGGCCGGCCCAAGGGCCGCCAAGCCGCCGACGAGGTGACCGCGCTCATTCATATGAAGCTGATGCAGGTCGTCCCGCTCGCGGCCGAGGACGAGGCCATGTTCCTCTCGCTGGTCGGCGGGGTGGCGTCGGAAACCCTCGACGACGGCGAGGCGGCGACCTTGGCCTGCGCCGCACGCCTTGGCGCCTGCGCCGTCATTGACGAGCGCAAGGCTACAAACCTGGCGGGCCGCCGCCTGACGGCGCTGCAGGTCTGCTCCACCTGCGATCTTCTTATGGGCCCTGAGGTGCGGGGGGAGCTGGGAGAAACCGGCCTTGCCAGCGCGTTATTTGCGGCACTGACCGAGGCGCGTATGCGGGTACCTGATTCGCATGCTCCGGCGATCGTAGCGTTACTTGGTACGCGCGCCGCAGCTTGCCTGAGCATCCCAGCACGCTTCAGAACGGCCCGTGCAGGGCTCTAAACCCTACGTAGTCGGCCTCGCGCGCTAACATCAACGTCGCTCCCAGCCGAAAGGAACCCGCTCGCCTGCGAGCTCTGGCCCCGGCTGGGGCGGCCCGAAGGGACGGCGGGCGAGCGGGCGCGGGGCGTAGGCTTACGCATCGCGCGCGCCGAGGGGAGGGGCCAGTCTGAGTTCGTCGCTGTCTAGGGCAGGATAGCCTTCGCGGCGGCGGATCACTACGTGGAGCGGCCCAGTGGCCAATCTCAGTCTTCGGGTGCCCGACGATTTGCTGGCCCGGTTCGATGCCGCCGCGGGCGGGCAGGGCGGTCGTGCGCCGACCTTGCGCCGCCTGATGGATCAGGCCGCGGCCGGGCCTCGGGCGCCAGGCGGAGGGCTCCCCGCGCGCCCCCTCAAGCTGACGGTTCGCCTCACCGCTGACGACGGCGAAGGTCTGGCGCGGGAAGCTTCCGGCATGGCGCTCACCCCGAATGGCTGGGTGGCCGCACTCGTCCGCCACCGCCTTCATGGCAAGCCGACCTTCCGGCCTGGCGAGACCGTTGCCCTGCTAGCCATCCAGGGCGAGGTGCGGCGGATCGGCGTGAATGTGAACCAGATCGCCCGCGCTCTGAACACCGCCGTCATGGAGGGCAAGGTCCTAGACCTGGAGATCGCCTATCTCGACGCGCTGCGCACAGAATTACGTGCGCACATGTTCACACTGCGCGAGGCGTTCCAGGGCAATCTCGCCTATTGGGCCGCCCAGCCATGACCGACTTCCACATGGTGCACGGTTTCGAGGACGTCTGGCGCCCGCCTGTGAGGCAGCGGATCGTGCGGCCGCGCGCCGTTCTGCGGCCAGCGCAAGCCACCGGCGGCGGCGCTCGAGCGCGTCTGGAGCGCGTCGTAGCCCGCGCTCCCGAAGTTATGGTCAAGGTGACCGGCCGCACGCGGGACGGCGCGCATCTTCGTGCGCACCTCGAATACATCTCCCGCAACGGTCAGCTGGAGCTTGAGGGCGCCGATGGCGCCCTGATCGTCAGCCGCAGCGACGTAATGGACCTAGCGGACGAATGGGGCGGGGCGGCGCTCGCCGACAAATCCCGGCGCAAAAACTCGCCGATCAGCCACTCGATCATCCTGTCCATGCCGGCCGGCACAAACGAGATCGCCGTGCGGGACGCCGCCCGCGCCTTTGCACACGACATGTTCGCAGGCCGGCATGACTACGTGTTCACACTGCATACCGACACGCCACGCCCACATGTTCACCTGTCCGTCTGTTCGCGTGGCCACACGGGTGAGCGGCTGAACCCTAAGAAGGCCGACCTGGAGCTTTGGCGCCAGACCTTCGCCCAAGCCCTCCGCGACCGGGGCGTCGAGGCTGAGGCGACGCCGAGGAGAGCGCGCGGCGTGACCCGCAAGGCGGAGCGGACGCCGCTGCGGAAGATCCGGGATCGGGAGGAAGCCGGGCAGGGGCCGATGGGGCGGGTCCGCCGGACGGCCTATCGCGAGGCGGCGGGTTCCGCTTTCCAGGGACGAACTGAGCGAACACCCTGGGAGCAAAGGATTGTCGTCCGACAACAGGCCGTCCGCGACCTCTACCTCACGCAGGCCCAACTGCTCGGCCGATCAACCGATCCAGCAGATCGAGCCCTGGGCGCGAAGGTGGAGGCGTTCGTTCGAACCATGCCCCAGCCCGATACCCAGCGCCTGGCGTTGGCGCGGGAGCTTCGGGCGGCGAACGAAGCGATGCGCCATCGCCATCTTGGCGACGGTAAAGAGCGTTCGCGATAATCTAAGGGTGATTAAAGGCGCATATAAAAATAACCTAAGAATTATGGGAGGTTTGGAATTCGATCATCTATAGATTATAACGCTTCTCGCATTCGATAATGCGGAGGTTATCATGCCTGCCACGGATAGAGCGGCCCGCGCGCTTGATATGCGGCTCACCCCGGTGCGGAACTGGTCGGTCGCCAGGCCGCCTCGCGGCTGGCTCCGCGCCATTCGAGATGCGCTAGGCCTGACCACCAATCAGCTCGCTCGACGTCTCGGTGTTAGCCAGCCGCGCGTGGTTGCCCTGGAAAAGGGCGAGGTGGATGAGACGGTCACCCTGGCAACCCTGCGGCGCGCCGCCGAGGCGCTGGATTGCCAACTCGTCTACGTGATGGTGCCGAACCGGCCGCTCGTCGAGATGCTCCGGGAGCGCGCGGAGGCCAAGGCCGACGAGCAACTTGAGAGCGTTGGCCACACCATGCGCCTGGAGAACCAGGCGCTCACGGCGGGCGATCAGCGGCGACAGCGCGAGGTGCTGATCGACCAACTGCTGCGCGGGAACCTGAGCCGCCTGTGGGACGGGCCCGCGTGACCGACCCGCTCTTCGACGCGGACGATGAGGCCAACACGCCACTGACGCCTGAGGGGCGGCAGGGTCTGCTACCGACCTACATCACGACGCGAGCCGAACTGAACGAGGCCGAGCAGGAGAACATCGCCGAGGCCGACCGCTGGGCGTTTTCCCGCAAGCGCGGCGATGTCGTGGACGTCGACTTCCTGATGGCTCTGCATCGCCGCATGCTGCGGAGGGTCTGGCGATGGGCCGGCGCCCAGCGGACCACCGAGCTCAACATCGGAGTCGCGCCGCACCAGATCGCTGTGGATCTCCACGCCCTGGTTGGCGACGTCCGCTACTGGATCGACCACCAGACCTTCACGCCTGATGAGATTGCGGTGCGCTTCCACCACCGCCTTGTCGCCATCCATCCGTTCCCGAACGGCAACGGACGTCACGCGCGGCTGGCCGCCGACCTGCTGATCAGACAACTTGGGGGGCAGCGGTTCAGCTGGGGCCGGGCGAACCTGGTGGAAGCCGCCCAAACCCGCCGGGACTATGTCCGGGCGCTGCAGGCCGCCGACGCCCACGACATCGCGCCCCTCCTCGCGTTCGCCCGCAGCTAGCGCCGCCCGCCCTCGACGGCGGGTAGACTTACGCCTTTCCCGTCGAGGCCACGCCTGGATAGGTGAGTCGCATGCCGTTCTCGCTTCGCGCAGTTGCGGACCCTGATCGGACGGCCAGGAGGATTTGCGATGTTCGAAGGCGCTCCCATGCCGCCCCGCCTGCTCCGGACCTCGGAAGCAGGGCGTTTCCTCGGCCTATCAGGCCGCACGCTCGAGAAGCATCGAACCTACGGGACGGGGCCCACCTATCGGAAGATCGGCGGACGCGTGGTCTACGCCATCGACGACCTCCAGAGCTGGGCGGATCGAGGGGCCAAGAGCTCGACCTCTGACCCTGGCCAAGGCCGCGTTCTGCCCGCCCGCCCCCACGAGTCTCGCGCCTTCAGCTGATGCGCGCACCCGTCGGCGGCGGCCCTTAGCGTTCGCCGAAGGGGTGCTTGCCGTACTTCCGCATCAGATCATCAAAGGCCTCGCCCATCAGCGCCTGCAGGCTCGTTCCCTGCTCAAGCGCCAGCAGATGCAATCCTCGGCTCATCTCCGGACTGAAGTAGCCGCTCACCGCCTTCTTCCCCATCCTGGCCGGCGCCTTGGCGGATGCGGTCGGCGCCTCTGAAGGGTCGCTAGCCGGCGCCGCGGGCGACGCCGGCTTGGCCTTTTCAGACTTGATCGCGGCGAACCGGCTCATGCGACCGGCGCCGGCGTGTGAACAGGTTCACGTGCGGACATGCCCAGCTGTCCTCGCGTCCAGGCCCAGAGCGCCCCGATCTCGCCGGCGGCCTTGCCCCCATGATCGAACTCTTCGGCGGTTTGTCCCTGCGCCGTACTGTGATGGAAGGCGGCGCGCTCCGGCAGCATGACCGGCGCAAGCCGGAGGCCGAAGGAGCCTTCCACAACCTCGGCCGCCTCTTTGTAGATCAGCGCGGCCTTAGGTGGCCCTGCCATCAAGACCACGAAGGCAGGCTTATCGCTGGCCTTTACCAGTTCGGCGGTCGCCTCGATCGCGGCGAGGTCGAACGCCTTGGGCCGGCAAGGAATCAGGATGAGGTCGGCGAGACGCGCGGCCTGCCGCGCCATCGCGTCGGCATGGGGCGGCGTGTCGATGACCGCCAACTCAGCGCCCAGTTCCGCCGCCTTGCAAAGCTTGCCCGCCAGCAGCGAAGGCGCGCCGCAGTCGATGATCTCGGGGTCGGTCCCACCGCGCCATTCACCCCACCGGCTGGCGGTCGCCTGGGGGTCCGTGTCCACGATGAGCGTAACCCTCTCGGCCGCCGCTGCGGCGGCCAGATGGACGGCGAGGGTGGTTTTGCCGGCGCCGCCCTTCTGGCTGATGATCGCGACTGTTCGCATGTGGGCCTCCTGACAGGAGGGCATGTGAACAGGCGATCAGGCTCGTGCCAGGGCGAAAGACAAGGCGTCGTAGGAGATCGTAGTTTCGGTCACAAAAGGGACGCCTCGGACTGGCCGCCATCAACGCACGGCGGACAGTCGGAAGGTCCGTTTGCGAGCGCTCCCTGGGTTTAAGTCGGAACACTAGACGGGGTTGAGGGACGTCGCGCCGAACAGGGCTTCGATGAGCGGGCATTCCGGCCACCTGTTGTCGTCGCACTTGCTCAAGGTGCCCTCGAGCACGGCCTCGATCGACTTCAAGGCGGCGATCTTGGCGCGAACGTCGGCTAGGTGGCTGGCCGCGACCTGGCTCGCCTCGCCGCACGGGTGCTCGTCTTCCGCCAGCGACAGCAGGGCGCGGATTTCCTGCACCGTGAAGCCCAGCTCACGTGCGCGCTTGATGAAGGCCAGCCGCTTGAGGTGCCCTCCGCCGTACATGCGGTGTCCACCTTCAGTCCGCGCGGGCTGGGGCAGCAAGCCGACGCGTTCGTAGTACCGGATGGTCTCGATGTTGCAGCCCGTCTGCTTCGACATAGCCCCAATCGGATACTGCGGGGTCAGGTCCGAAATTTCCCTGCGTTCAATCATCGAAAGCCCCTTGTATCTGTAGTCGCTACAGCTCCTATCTATGGTCGAACAGGCGCTAAAGGGAGTCTCATTTGGCTCGGACCGATCAATCGTCCAACGAAAGCAGGCCAGGCCGGCTCGCCGCGACGCTGGCTGCGGGCGGGATTGTGGCCGCACTCGGCGCGGCCTCCTGCTGCGTGATCCCCTTCGGCCTCTTCGCCCTTGGCATCAGCGGCGCCTGGATCGGGAACTTAACCGCGCTTGAGCCCTACCAGCCGGTGTTCATCGTGGCGGCCGCGGCCCTGATCGGGACGGGTATCTTCCTCGTCTATCGCAAACCTCGGGTCGAGCAGGCCTGCGCCGACGGCCGCTGCAACACGCAGCGCTCGGCGCCGCTGGTGAAAGTCGCCCTCTGGGCGGCCGTCATGCTTTTCGTCATCGCCATCGCTTTTCCGCGCATCGCGGCATCGCTGCTTTAGGAGTGGATCACATGAAGAGACCGTTCGCCTTCGTTCTCACCGCTGGCTTGCTGCTGGCGCCCCTGGCCGCTCAAGCTGCGCCCCGAACCGTGACGCTGGTGGTCGAGAAGGCTGGCTGCGCGCTCTGCGCGCCCGTCGTGAAGCGGGCTTTGACCAAGGTCCCGGGCGTGGCCAGCGTCAAGATCGCCGAGGCGAGCCCCGAACAGGCCGCACGTGCGACCGTCACCTTCGACGATCGGGTCGCCAGCATTGGAAAGCTCACGGAGGCGACGACCAACGCGGGTTTCCCCTCACGCCTCGCGCGCTAGACGTCCGTCTACGACCCTCGATCCTCATCCCTTGGCCGGAGCTCAGCGCATGTCGCAACCTGATCCAATAACGCGCACAGCCGACAAGGCGAGCGTCGTCGGCGCCATCATCGCAGCGATGGGCTGCACCGCCTGCTTCCCCGCTCTCGCCAGCTTGGCCTCGGCGATCGGCCTTGGGTTCCTGGGCGCCTATGAGGGGCCGTTCATCCGCTACGTCCTGCCGTTCTTCGCAGTGCTGGGCTTTGCGGCCAATCTGATCGGCGGCCTGCGCCACCGGCAGTGGGGTCGGATGATCCTCGGTCTTGTCGGACCGGTTCTCGTCTTGGCCGCGGCCCTGCTGATGGCCGGGTTTGGGATGCCGACCGCATGGCTGCTGTACCCGGGTCTGGTTCTGATGGTGGCGGTGGCGCTGTGGGATCTGATTTCGCCGCCCGGCAGAGCGCGCCGCCCCGCGTAGCGCTGGGCCGGTCGTTGAAACCCGTTGAGTAGACCCGCCACCAGGCGGATCGTTTCGTCACCCCTTCTGGGGCTGACAAGGTTCAGGTGTCCAAAGTGCTGAAAACCATCGTCCTGCAGATCGAGGGCATGACCTGCCCGTCATGCGCCGAACACGTCGAGCAGGCGCTCGCCAAGGTCCCCGGCGTTCGCTCTGCCACGGCCTCTTATCCGCGGCATCAGGCGGAAATCGAAGCCGAGGCCGCCGTGAGCGTGGAGAAGCTCGCCAGCACCGTGGATGCCCTCGGCTATCGTGCTCGTGGCTCAGGAACCGTGAGCGAACTGCCTCGGGGAACCGCAGGAAGTCCGCCGCCAGCCGCCGATGGCGAGCTCGCAAACGGCGGCAGGCCCCAGGCCCTGCACGTCGCGGTGATCGGCAGCGGCGGCGCAGCCATGGCGGCGGCGCTGAAGGCGGTCGAGAAGGATGCCCGGGTCACGCTCATTGAGCGCGGCGTAATCGGCGGCACCTGCGTCAACGTCGGCTGCGTGCCCTCCAAGATCATGATCCGCGCCGCCCACATCGCCCACGTGCGCCGCCAGAGCCCGTTCGACCAGGGCCTGCCGCCGGCGCCGTCCACGGTCCGGCGCGACAAGTTGCTCGCCCAGCAGCAAGCCCGCGTCGAAGAGCTCCGCCACGCGAAATACGAGGGCATCCTCGAAACCACGCCGGCGATCACCGTCTTGCGCGGCGAGGCGAGCTTCAAGGACCCGCACACGCTGGTGGTTTCGGGTGTGGACGGCGGCCAGCGCGAGGTGAGCTTCGACCGGTGCCTTGTGGCGACCGGGGCCAGTGCGGCCGTTCCGCCGATCCCCGGCCTTGCGGGGACGCCGTACTGGACCTCTACCGAGGCCCTCATTAGCGACGCCATCCCCGCACGGTTGGCGGTGATCGGCTCGTCCATCGTGGCTGTCGAGCTCGCGCAGGCCTTCGCCCGCCTGGGCAGCAAAGTGAGCGTCTTGGCGCGCCATACTCTGTTCTTCCGCGACGACCCCGCCATTGGGGAAGCCCTCACCGAGGCCTTCCGCGCCGAGGGCATCGAGGTGCTCGAGCACACCGAAGCCAGCGAGGTCTCCTATGAGGCGGGCGAATTCCTGCTGAAGACCGCTGACGGCGAGCTTCGTGCCGATCGGCTGCTGGTGGCGACCGGGCGTGCGCCCAATACGCGCGGGCTGAACCTCGCCGCGGCGGGCGTTGAGGTCGATGTGCTGGGGTCGATCATGATCGACCGCGGCATGCGCACCAGCGCACCTAATATCTTCGCCGCAGGCGACTGCACCGACCAGCCGCAGTTCGTCTATGTGGCGGCGGCCGCTGGCACGCGGGCGGCGATCAACATGACGGGTGGCGAAGCGGCGCTGGACCTCTCCGCCATGCCGGCGGTGGTGTTCACCGACCCGCAGATCGCGACCGTCGGCTACACCGAGACCGCAGCCCGCGAAGCTGGCATCGAGACGGATAGCCGTACGCTGACGCTCGACAACGTCCCGCGAGCGCTGGTGAATTTCGAGACGCGTGGATTCATCAAGGTGGTGGCGGAGGCCAGCTCTGGGCGGCTGATCGGTGTCCAGGCGGTGGCGCCTGAAGCGGGTGAGTTGATCCAGGCCGCCGCGCTGGCGATCCGCGGCCGCATGACGGTCCATGACCTCGCGGACCAGCTGTTCCCCTATCTCACCATGGTGGAGGGGCTGAAGCTTGCCTGCCAAACCTTCCGGAAGGACGTTAGCCAGCTCTCCTGCTGCGCAGGCTGAGCCGACGCCCGCACCTAGAGCATATATCCGATGTCTGACGCCCCCGTCGGGTAGGCGAACATGGTCGATTTCAGATCGGCGGCCGTGAGACCGTGCCGGATCGCCAGTGCGAAGATGTTGATCGCTTCGTCGACGTGCGGCCCGACAAGGTGGGCTCCGAGCACCAGGTCCGTCTTCTCGTCCACGAGGACCTTGAACCCATAGCTCGGCTCCGCGGCTGCGCGCGCCGTGAACCAGTCGGGAGCGTTCTGCTGCTGCTTCCGATACTGCAGGCCTTGCTCCTTCGCCTGCTGCTCCGTCACCCCCACAGCCGCGATGGGCGGGATCGTGAAGGCGACGCTGGGCACGCCCTTGTAGTTGGGGCGCTCAGCGTTGCCATGCAGGAGATTGGCCGCGACCACCTTGGCGTCGTGGCTGGAGACGGGCGTGAGCGGCGGCCCTACCTGGGCTGCATCGCCAGCGGCGTACACAGCCGGGTTCGAGACGCTCTGCAGGAACTCGTTCAGCCGGAGCTTCCCCTTCTCATGCTGGATTCCGGCTGCATCGAGGTCGAGATCTTCAAGCGCGGGCCGACGTCCGCCGGCGTGCACCACCAGATCGGCATCGAAGGTCTCGGGGCCGTTATCGCTGCGCGCAAGCACTCGATATCCATCGCCCGTCGCCTCAATGGCCTCGACCGCAGTGTTGAGGCGGACGTTGACGCCTATCCGCTGGAAGCTCTGCATCAGCCAGCCGACGAGATCTGGGTCGAACTGGGTGAGCATGCGATTGCCGCGCTGAAGGACGGTGACCTCGGCGCCGGACCGGGCGGCGAGGTGCGAGAACTCCGCGGCAATGTAGCCGCCTCCCACCAGCACGATCCGGCGCGGCAGGGGATCGAGCTCAAGGAAGTCCTCGTTCGTCGCCAGATGTTCCTCGCCCGGGAGGCCCAGCTTCACCGGCTCCGCCCCGGCCGCGATGAGGACATGGCCGAACTCCAACGCCTCTCCGTTGATCTCCAGACTGTTCCGGCCCGTAAAACGGGCGACGCCATGGAGCGTCTCGATGCCTTTGCCCTGGTAGAGGTGCTCGTGCTTCTCCGGGATCGGTCCGGTGAAGCTTCTCTTGAAGTCGACGAGTTCAGGCCACTCGATCCGCGTCTCCCCCGCCACCCCTTTGCCGCGCATCCGGCGTGCATGATCGACGGCGCTCGCCCCGCTGATCATCATCTTCTTGGGGTCACAGCCCCTAAGGGCGCAGGTCCCGCCGTAAGGGCGACAGTCTACGATCGCGACTGTTCGACCTGCCGCCCGAACCCGCGTGGCGCCAACCATCGCCGCCGTTCCTGCGCCTATCACGATCAGATCAAAGCTTCTCGCCATGTCACGTCTCCGATCAGCTCGCGCGGCCGCGTCGGCCAGCAATGACACACCACCCTGGCTAGCCGTCACCTCACCTCGGGCAGCCCTCGTTGCGAGGACAGGTGGCGCAGCCGCGCTTCATGTACCGGCCGAACCCGATGAGGCCCGCGACGGCCACGACGGCGAACAGGACTGGCCAGGACTTGGCCAGAAACGCCAGCGACACACCGGCAAGGGCGCCGATCGACACGCCCGAGAGGACGAGGAGGGGCAGGCCACAGCAGGCGAAGTGCAGCATTGCGAACGCGAGGAACGCGAGTCCTTTGCCCCGCGCCAGACGGGGCCCATGAATTTTCTCAGGGGAGCATCATTTTCAGGTCGAGGCGGGTCGCCTGGTCGAAAGGCGCGCCGCGCAGCAGGTCCGACGCGCGCTCAGGTCCGGCGCCGGTACCCTCATGCTGGTCGTCAGATCCAGCCTAGGGCTCCAGTTCGCCATCGACTCCAGCTTCGGCCGTGGGGTAGATTTCTCGGAACAAAGCCGCGCTCAATAAGCGCCTGCGGTCTGCAAGACCGCTAGTCACAGAACCACTCACGCATCAGACGGCATCGTCTCGCGCTCTGTGTGGTCGCACGACGGGCGGGTGATCGCGGTCTCCAAGATCATCGGCGCATCGACTGCATGACGAGCCGCTGGAGCAGCGGGTCCCACCACGCCCAGGCAAATGACAGAGCCACTAGCGCCGTGCCGACGGCCAAATAGAGATAGACGCGCGTCGCGCGTCGCCGGATTGCCGTCACCCAAGCTACGCCCAGCAACACGACGGCAAGCGCGAGGATGAGAGGCCTCAGTGTGTGAAGGGGACCAAGAAGGCCGACGGCGCTGGTGCTCACGCCGGCGAACACCAAAGCCATCGGCAGAGCGCAGCAGGACGATACGACAACCGCGGCGACCGCAGCCGCCACCCCGCCGATGCTGGTTATCTCTAGGCGCTTCACGCCGTCCGAGATGGCACGCGCCAAGGGCAGCTTCAAGGCGGACCAAGCACCCTAGGGGCGGCCGGCTTACGGTTCGCCTGAAATGTCCGCCGTTGACCCCATAGGCGACGCCCCGGATTAAGCGGCCACTCTCCTGTCGGCGATTGCGTGCAACGCCTCCGGCTTCAAGTGAGTGTAGCGCCGCAGCATCTTCCAGTCCTTGTGGCCCGTGACCAAGGCTACCTGTTGGATCTCGAAGCCGGCTTCAAAGAGCCGGCTGGTGCCCTCGTGGCGCAAGTCGTGGAAATGCAGATCCTCGATCTCGAGGTCCTGGCAGGCACGGGTGAACGCGGTGCCGGCGGACTTATGGGCGTATGGGAAGATGCGGTCGTCTTCGTTGCCCCGGATGGCGCGCTGCTCCTCGATAAGCGCCAGCGCATCGAAGCCGGAAACCGAGAGTAGGGGGATGCGCTGGTCGTTGCCTCTCTTCTCCCGCGGGTCTTTACGGTCACGGATCGTCAGCATCTTTGTCCGCGTGTTCAGATCGCTCCAGGTGACCCGGCATATCTCCTCCTGGCGCATCGCCGTGGCGATCGCGAACTTGATGATCCGGCTCATGGGGATGATCTGGCGGGGATTGCCGTCGAAGTGAGCGCAGAGCTTTTCAAGCTCCTCGTCTGTAGGCCGCCGGTCCCGCTCCTTGCCTTTGCCGACAAGGCCCAGCCGCTTGAGCGCGATCCGCGCCAGATCGACCGGCTCGACACGCACAGGCAGGCCGTGGACGGCCGCCGCGTGGGACAGGATCAGCTTGATCATGCCGATGTCGATGCTGAGGGTCATCGGGCCAGCGCCCTCGGCCGCCCGTTCGCGCCCGAAGGCCAGAATGCGCTCGCGATCCAGCTCCACCATGTTTCGGGCGCCCAGCCGGCGCTTCAGCATGGCGAGCGTGGCGTCCTTTGAGCGCCCGGGCGGCTTGCCGACATCCTTCATGTCGTCGATGTGCAGATCGATCAGGTCGCCGAACGTCTGTAGCTTCCCGACCTTGGAAAGCGTCGGGCTCTCGCCACGATCAATTTGCCGCTCGGCGTCGATGCCCCACTTCTTGGCGTCGTCGTAGCGGACGAACGTCTCGCTGACGGTTCGGCCCTTGCGGCGGACCTGGACGCGCCAGGCGCCGGATTTCTGTTTTCGGATCGATGCCATTTTGGGTGCAAATCCGGTGCAGTGGGATGTCGAAACGTGGCGAAAAGGGTCGAAAAATAGCGTAGGAAGGCGGGCGCCGGTCAGCGCCGAACCAGTTGATTTGTATGGGAAAAGTGACGCAATTTCAAGCACATAGATTGTCCATTGCACCCATGATGGACTGGACGGATCGGCATTGCCGGAGCCTGCATCGGGTGCTGTCCAAGCAGGCGCTGCTCTATACCGAGATGGTGACCACCGGCGCGGTGCTGCATGGGGATCGCGAACGGCTGCTGGGCTATGACGGCGCTGAGCATCCGGTCGCCCTGCAGCTGGGCGGGTCGGATCCCGCCGATCTGGCGGCGGCGGCCCGCATCGGCGCCGACCTCGGCTATGACGAGATCAACCTCAATGTCGGCTGCCCCTCCGACCGGGTGCAAAGCGGCCGGTTCGGCGCCTGTCTGATGCGCGAGCCGGCCCTGGTGGCCGAGTGCATGGCCGCGATCGCCGCGGCGGTGGATGTGCCCGCCACCGTCAAGTGCCGCATCGGCGTTGATGACCAGGACCCGGAAGAGAGCCTGTTCACCCTCGTGGACCTCTGCGCCCAGGCCGGGGTGCGGACCTTTGTGGTCCATGCCCGCAAGGCTTGGCTGAAGGGGCTGTCGCCCAAGGAGAACCGAGACGTGCCGCCGCTGGACTACGAGCTGGTCTATCGGCTCAAGCGCGAGCGCCCGCATCTGACCATCGCCCTGAACGGCGGGGTGCCGGACCTGGCCGCGACCCAGGTCCACCTGGCGCAGGTCGACGGGGTGATGCTGGGCCGGGCGGCCTATCATACGCCCGAGATCCTGGGCGCAGTGGACCACGAGGTGTTCGGGGCTGGCGAGGTGATCGACTCGGCGATGGCGGTGGAGCTCTATCGCACCTATCTGGCGGCGCGCCTGGCCGAGGGGACGCCGCTGGCGGCCATGAGCCGGCACATGCTGGGCCTGTTCCATGGCCGGCCAGGCGCCCGGGCCTGGCGTCGCATCCTGACGGTGGAAGGGGTCAGGCCCGGCGCCGGTCTCGAGGTGGTGGACGCCGCCCTGGCCGCGGTGACCCAGGCGCGCGAGGCCCGCGACGCGGCCTGAGGCTAAAGCGCCGCGATGTCCTCGCAGGTCATGAACACCGCCGAGGGGCCATAGCCCGAGACCTTGGCCGCCAGGGCCGGGGCGATGATGGCCGGCAGGCTCCAGCCCTGCCGTCGCCAGAAGGGGGCTGCGCCCTCCACCGCGATCAGTTCCGAACGGATAAGGCCCTGCGCCAGGGCGGCGTCGCGTCCAGCCATCAGCAGCCTGCGGGCCAGGCCCAGGCCGCGGGCGACCTCGGCGACCGACAGATCGTGGACGTACCAGCAGGCCTGAGGCGCGGTGGTCGGCAGCACAGAGTTCACCGGCGGCGGCGAGCCGGCCCCCCAAGGATGGCTGACCAGATAGCCGCGGAGGTCTCCGCCCTGATGGGCGACCAGGTTGACCGCCGGCGCCAGGGCCATGCGACTGAGGAAGGCGTCGGCGGAGTCGTGCAGGGCGGCGGGATAGCCCTCACCCTGCAGGGCCAGGACATCGCCCAGGTCCTGCGGCGTCATGGGGCGCAGGACGAGATCTGTCACGGTCGCAGGATCAGCGAGGTCTGGGTGGCCTCGAACCGGCTCAGCCGGCCCAGATAGCTCATGCCCAGAAGCGAGCTTTCAAGACCCTTCTCGATCACCAGGGCCTCCACATCGGTCACCCGGGCGCCGGCCACCGAGATGGCGTCCAGGCGGATGACGGCGGCGCGGGTCTCGCCCGAGGCGGTGAGGACCTTTTGCTGGTAGTCGAGGTCGGCGGGCTCGAAGCCCAGGCGCTGGGCGTCGGCCGGCGTCAGGGCCACGGCGCTGGCGCCCGTGTCCACCAGGAAGCGGACGCTGGCCCCGTTGATATCCCCTTGCGCCCAATAGTGGCCATCGCTGGCCTTGGCGATGGCGGCGGTCTCGGCGGTGCGCATCGCAGGCGCAGGCGCCTCACGCAGGGTGGCGACCAGGGCCGAAGCGCCCCGGGCCGGGTCCAGGGCCACCACCGTCTGGGCCGCGCCGACGGCCGAGACGGCCGCCACAAGGGTCAGCATGGCAAACTTGAGCATTTCGAAACCCGCCTCACCAAAGGCATAGCGGCCGTTAGCGGCCTTGTTGTCCGGCGAGACTAAGCGCGCGCAGGTTTGCATCCGGTGAATCGGTTGCGGCGTGCGCCCGGACTTGGCAGGCCTAGAAACTGGGCAGGCCTAGAAAAAGGCTAGCTTCTCCGGCGCGATCCGATCCCGGCGTGACGGCAGCTCGGCCATCACGGCTTCGCGGTCTTCCGGCGAGAGCCGCGCCCAGCCGGCCACCTCGGCCAGGGTCCTGAAGCACCCCAGGCAAAGGGACGACTGGCCGTCGATCACGCAGACCTTGATGCAGGGCGTCTTGATGGGGGCGGGAGGAGCGGCCATGCCGCAGGCTTAAAGGGTTACGAGAGAGCCCGCCAGAGGGCGGACCAGAGAGCGGGGAGGGGTCAGCTCAAAATACCGACGGTTCATGAACTGCAAGTAATGAACATGAATGAATTGAATGTAATCTGAATTCCAGCATTCTTTCCAAGAGTTCATTTGAGGTTTGTCTCCAAACATCTCAATTTATGATCATTGATTTCAAGGGAGAAACGCCATGAACTTCGCCGCCATTGTTCTTTCCGCCGCCGCGCTTGTCACCGCCGGTTCGGCCGCCGCCGCCGAGCTCAAGGACAACGAGTTCCTGGAGGCCACCCGCTGCCGCGCCCTGGCCAAGGCCGAAATGGCCGATCTGGACACCGCGGCCATCGACGACATGCTGCGCGACCAAGCCTATGGCCGCACCTCCCGCGTCCTGGAGCGGGCCAAGAGCGAGCGCAGCCGCGCCAACCGCCAGGCGCGTTCCAGCGATGAAAAGATCCAGTTCGAAATTCGTCAGGAAGTCAGCGGCCCTTGCCAGGTGTGGCTGGGCGGCGAGGAGAGCGTGAAGGCCGCCAAGGCGACCGCCCCCTCCGCCGACTGATCTTTCCGACCTTCCAAGCTGTCGCCTGTCCCTTGGGCGCGCCTCCCCCCACGAGGCGCGCCCACTTTTTTTGTTGGCCAAGGCGGCGGAACCAAGGCTTGAGCCTACGCCTTCTTGCGCCGATGGCCTTGGCCGTGCATGCCGGAGGCGATGAGCATTCTGACCCCAGGAGAAACCTGCTGGCGGCGCGAGCACGCAGGGCGGGCCGCCTTCCTCGTCGATACCGAGGCGTACTTCAACGCGCTTGCGGAGATCCTGCCCAAGGCGCAGCGGTCGATCTATCTGCTCGGCTGGGGCTTCGACCCCCGCACACGGCTGTCGCCCGACGGCTTCGACGGTCCAGATGATCCGGACGAGGTGGGCCGAGTCCTGGTGGAGCTGGCCAGACGCCGCCCGGACCTGGATATCCGCCTGCTGATCTGGAAATCGGCCCTGCCGATCAGCGCCAGCCAGAACTTCTTCCCGCACCGGGCCAAGCGGTGGTTCCACAACACGACCGTCCAGTTGCGCCTCGATGAGTCGGTGCCGCTCGGCGCCTGCCATCACCAGAAGGTGCTGGTGGTGGACGACGCCATTGCGCTCTGCGGCGGCGGCGACATCTGCGTGGACCGCTGGGACACCGCCGGCCACCTGGATGGCGACCAGCGGCGCATCATGCCCGACCAGGAGTGTCACGCCCCGCGCCACGAGGTGATGATGATGGTGGACGGGGCGGCGGCTGAGGCGCTGGGGGACCTGTTCCGCATGCGCTGGCGGCGCTCGGCGGGCGAGGTGGTGCCCAAAGCCGCGCCGGCCGCTGGAGATCCGTGGCCCCAGCGGGTCCCGGCCCACATGCTCGACGTCGAGGTGGGGATCGCCCGCACCGTGCCCGCCTGGAAGGGCGAGGCCATGACCGACGAAATCCGACGCCTGACCCTGGCCTCCATCGCCCAGGCCCGGGACGTCATCTATCTGGAGAACCAGTACTTCACCTCGCCGATCTATGCCGAAGCCCTGGCCGCACGCCTGCTGGAGCCGGACGGTCCGGAGGTGGTGCTGATCTCCACCGCCCAGAGCCCCAGCTGGTTCGACCAGCTGACCATGGACCGGGCCCGGTCCAACATGCTGTGGCGCCTGAACGCCGCCGACATCTTCGGCCGGTTTCACGCCTACTGGCCGGTGACGCCATCAGGTCAGCCGATCATCGTGCATTCCAAGGTGACGGTGATCGATGACCGCCTGGCCCGGGTCGGCTCGGCCAATCTGAACAACCGCTCGGGCGGCTTCGACACCGAGTGCGAACTGGCCGTGGAGGCCGACGGCGACCTGAACCGGCGCAGCATTGCGGCCCTGCGCAACCGGCTGATCGGCCACTTCATGGGCTATACCGGGGAAGCCGTGGCCAAGGCTCGTGTGGAGCACGGCAGCCTGGGCGGCGCCATCACGGCCCTGAATCGCGAGGGTCGGCTGCGGAAGCTCAAGTCCCAGGAGATGGGCGCATTGGGGGACATGATCGCCGCCTTCCATATCGGCGATCCGGCCGATGTGGAGGACTCCTGGCGCATCTTCCGACGGCGAGATCGCCTCTACGCGGCGTCAAGACGCCTCAGCCGGCTGGTCGCCGAGGGGCGGCCGGGGGCGGCGGCTCAGATCAGTTCGAAGTCCATCACCAGGGGCAGGTGATCGGAGGCGACCCGGGTCAGGCGGTCATAGGGCGCAAAGACATCCAGCACCCGCACCTGTTCGCTCACGAACAGGTGGTCGATCCGCAGGACCGGCATCACCGAGGGAAAGGTCGCCGACGGCGAGCGTTTGGCCGCCTGCTTGCGGGCCGGGCGCAGGACGCCGCTCAGGGTCCGGTAGACGGCAGAGGCCGAGGTCACGTTGAAGTCCCCGAGCAGGATGGTCGGCCCCTGCCGGTCGGGATGATCCAGCCATGCGGGACCCACCAGGGCCTGGGCCTGGTTCTGCTGTTCGCGGGGCACCAGCCCGAGATGGGTGTTGAACACCTGCACCTCGCGGCCATCCAGGTCCACCGCCACCCATAGGGCGCCGCGGGGCTCCAGCTGAGAGACCCGCGCATGACCGGGCAGGGCGGCGGACCGGATCTTCCGCTCCGGATGCCGGGTCAGGATGGCGTCGCCGTAGAGCTCCTCCTCCACCTTCATCGCCGGATGGAAGTGGAAGGCCATCTCCAGGCGCCGGGCGATCTCATGGGCCTGGTCGACGCCGTTGGTGCGCATGCGGCCGACGTCCAGCTCCTGCAGCGCGACAATGTCGGGCTCCAGGGCGGCGATGACGTCGGAAATCCGGCCGACGTCGAGGCGGCGATCCGTGCCGACGCAGCGGTGAACATTGTAGGTGAGGATGCGGGCCATTCGGCCGATGTTCTGCGCGCCCTTGGCGGCCCAGGCAAGATGGCGAGGCCAACTCCGTCGCCGCAATCCTCTTCCGTTGACGTTAGCGTCATCTTTTCTCCGGCGGACAGGGAGCCTATTGTCCGCGCTGAGCGGGCTCGACGCCCCGCACGCCCAGGAGCAGCCACGGAGCGCCCGATGAATCTCGATTTCTCTCCCGAAGACGCCGCCTTCCGCGAAGAGGTCCGCGCCTTCATCGCCGAGAATTATCCCAAGGACCTGCGCGCCAAGCAGGACAGCGGCGAACCGCTGGCCAAGGACGACTATCTGGCCTGGCACAAGGTGCTGGCCAAGAAAGGCTGGGTCGCGCCGTCATGGCCGAAAGAGTTCGGCGGAACCGACTGGACGCCGACCCAGAAGTACATCTGGTCTGAAGAACAGGCCCGGGCCGACACCATCGCGGTGCTGCCGTTCGGCGTCAGCATGCTGGCCCCGGTGATCTACACCTTCGGCACCGAGGAGCAGAAGAAGCAGTTCCTGCCCGGCATCTACAATGGCGAAGTCTGGTGGTGCCAGGGCTATTCCGAGCCTGGCGCCGGCTCCGACCTTGCCTCGCTCAAGACCCGCGCCGAGCGGGTGAAGGGCGACGACGGCAAGGAGTACTACATCGTCAACGGCCAGAAGACCTGGACCACGCTCGGCCAGTTCGCCGACTGGGGCTTCTTCCTGGTGAAGACCGATCCGGACGTGAAGCCGCAGGCCGGCATCAGCTTCCTGCTGATCGATATGAAGAGCCCCGGCATCGAGGTGCGCCCGATCATCACCCTGGAGGGCGGCCATGAGGTCAACGACGTCTTCCTCGACAATGTGAAGGTGCCGGTGGAGAACCGCATCTTCCACGAAAACCAGGGCTGGACCTGCGCCAAGGCCCTGCTGGCCCACGAACGCTCCGGCATCGCCGGCGTCGCCCGCTCCAAGCGCGGCCTGGAGCGCCTGCGGGAGATGGCCGGGACCGAGCAGAGCGACCTGGGCGGTCCGCTCCTGTCGGACACCTTCTTCAAGCGCAAGCTGGCCGAGCTTGAGATCGACCTGACGGCGCTGGAGTTCACCGAGCTTCGCACCCTGGCCGGCGAGTCCAGCGGCAAGGGACCGGGGCCGGAATCCTCGATCCTCAAGATCAAGGGCACCGAGATCCAGCAGCGCCTGCAGGAACTGGCCCTCGAGGCGGCTGGCCACTACGGCGCGCCCTTCCTCCGCGACCTCGGCCACAACGCCAATATCGGCCCCGACTACGCCCAGGGCGTGGCCGGCGAGTATTTCAACGGCCGCAAGACCTCGATCTATGGCGGCTCCAACGAGATCCAGCGCAACATCATCGCCAAGATGGTGCTGGGTCTCTGAAGTGAGCACCGAAGACACCCCTCCCCCTTGCGGGGAGGGGGCGGTCTTGCGATCCGATTTCCAAATTTCCAAGCCTCTTCCGTGCGCGGGAGAGGCTCTGAATAGGACCACCCCATGGACTTCAGCTTCACAGACGAACAGTCGATGCTGCGCGACACGGTCGCGAGCTATCTGGCGGACAACTACGCCTTCGACGCGCGGCGGGCGGCGATCAAGAGCGAGGCCGGCTGGCGGCCCGAGGTCTGGAAGGCCTTCGCCGAAGAGCTCGGCATCCTCGGCGCGCCCTTCTCCGAGGAACTGGGCGGCCTCGGCGGCGGCCCGGTGGACAACATGGTGGTGATGGAAGAGTTCGGCAAAGCCCTCGTCGTCGAGCCCTATATGGGCACGGTGGTGATCGGCGGCGGCTTCCTCAAGCACTCCGGCCATGGGGGCGCGCCGGACCTGATCGAGAAGATCATCGCCGGCGAGGCCATCTTCGCCTTCGCCTATGCCGAGCCCCAGGCCCGCTACACCTGGCAGGACCTGAAGACCACCGCGGTCAAGGATGGCACGGGCTATGTGATCAACGGCCAGAAGGCGGTGGTGATCGGCGCCCCCTGGGCCACCCACCTGATCGTCACCGCCCGCACCGGCGGCGGCCAGCGCGACGCCCAGGGGGTTTCGGTCTTCCTGGTGGACAAGAACGCCAAGGGCGTGACCACGCGGGACTATCCCACGGTCGACGGCCAGCGGGCCTCGGAGGTGACCTTCGAAAACGTCTCCGTCGGCGTCGAGGCCCTGATCGGCGCGGAGGGCAATGGCCTGCCCCTGGTGGAAAAGGTGATGGACGAGGCGATCGCCGCCACCTGCGCCGAGGCCTGTGGCGTGCTGCGCCGGCTGCAGGAAGGCACGGTGGAATACACCCGCACCCGCAAGCAGTTCGGCGCGCCGATCTCGTCCTTCCAGGTCCTGCAGCACCGGATGGTCGACATGTTCATTCAGCTCGAGCAGTCGATCTCCATGACCTACATGGCCAATATCCATCTGGGCGATGAGGCCGAGGTTCGCGCCAAGGCCGTTTCGGCGGCCAAGGTGCAGATCGGCAAGGCCTGCAAATTCGTCGGCCAGAACGCCATCCAGCTGCATGGCGGCATGGGCATGACCGACGAAATGGCCATCGGCCACTATTTCAAGCGCGCCACGATGATCGAGGGCGTCTTCGGCTCCACCGACCATCATCTGGCCCGCTATGAGGCCCTGTCCTTCGGCAAGGCGGCCTGAGTTGAACGGGTGCGCGCCGTCCGGTTCGTCGCCGGGCGGCGCGCATTTGACTTGCTCCCCGGGGGGGAAGCGGGCTTAAGGCCCAGCCATGGCCCTGCGTGACTTCGCTCTGATCGTCCTTGTCTGTCTGGTCTGGGCGACCAACAACATCATCTCGAAGTTCGTGGTGGCCGATCTCGCCGTGCCGCCGCTGTTCTACGCCGCCGTGCGCTTTGCCCTGGTGGCGCTGATCACCCTGCCTTGGCTGCTGCCCATGCCGCGGCCGCGCTGGCGCCTGCTGGTGGTGGCCCTGCTGATGGGCGGCGGCAACTTCGCCCTGTTGTTCATCGGCCTGCAGACCGCCACGGCCTCGGCCGCCGCCGTGGTCATCCAGGTCGGCGTGCCGATCACCACCGTGCTGTCCATGGTCATGCTGGGGGAGCGGGTGCGCTGGCGTCGCGGCATTGGCATCTCGCTCACCCTGGCTGGCGCCCTGGTGGTCATGTGGGACCCGGGCGGCTTCGTCGTCTCCACCGGCCTGCTGTTCGTGGTCGCCGCCGCCTTCCTGGGCTCCCTCGGCGCGGTGATGATGAAGCAGATGGGCGGGGTGCGGCCTCTGCAGTTCCAGGCCTGGGTGGGCTTCGCCTCCTTCTGGCCCCTGGCGGCGCTCTCCCTGTGGCTTGAGCCCGGCCAGGTCGCGGCTGGCTTTGCGGCGGGCTGGCCCTTCGTGGCGGCCGTGGTGTTCTCCGCCGTCGTCGTCTCGGTGGCCGCTCACACCGCCTATTACGGCCTGATCCAGCGCTATGAGGCCAATCTGATCTCGCCCCTGACCCTGATGACGCCGCTGGCCACCATCGCGCTGGGCGTGCTGATCATGAGCGACCCCTTCGGACTGAAGATGGCCCTCGGCACGGCCGTGGCCCTCGCTGGGGTCCTGATCATCGCGCTTCGGCCCAATCAGGTCGCCCCCCTCTTGCTCGCCTGGCGAAATCGCGCCGAATAGGGCCATGGACATCATTCCCGCCCCGTCGCCCAACTTCAATGAACGTCCCGGCCCACCGGACATCCTCGTGATGCACTATACGGGGATGGAGAGCGGCGAGGCGGCCATCGCCCGCCTGCGCGATCCCGAGGCCAAGGTCAGCTCCCACTATGTTGTGGAGGAGGACGGCCGCATCTTCACCCTGGTGGCCGAGGAGCGCCGGGCCTGGCACGCCGGGGTCTCGTTCTGGAAGGGCGAGCGCGACATCAATGGCCGCTCCATCGGCATCGAGATCGTCAATCCCGGCCACGAGTTCGGCTACCGGCCCTTTCCGGACGCCCAGATCGCCGCCGTCATCGCGCTTACCGCCGACATCCGCACCCGCTGGATGATCGCCGACGGCGACATCATCGCTCATTCCGACGTGGCGCCGGCCCGCAAGGTCGATCCCGGCGAGCTCTTCCCCTGGAAGACCCTGGCGCAGGCCGGTCACGGCCTGTGGGTGGAGCCCGATCCTGCGCCCGGCGCGCCGCTGGCCGAAGGCGCGGAGGGGGCCGGGGTGTTCGCCTTCCAGGCCGGGCTGACGCGGCTGGGCTATGAGTGCCCGCCGTCGGGGCAGTTCGACCCCGCCACCACCACCGTGGTCAGCGCCTTCCAGCGCCATTGGCGGCCCCATCAGGTGGACGGCATCGCCGATGGCGAGACCCGGGCGCGGCTGATCGCGCTTCTACGGGCCCAGGCCTGATGCATCCGGCCGCGCCCTTCCGGGTGGCGGATGCCCATGTGGTTCTTGCGCACCTCGCGGCCCATCCCCTGATGGCCCTGTTCGCTGTCTGCGAGGCGGGGCCTCGGGTGGCCCATGCGCCGGTGCTGGTGCGCCGCGACGGGGAGGAGATCGCCCTGGACTTCCACCTCTCGCGCAACAACGCCCTGACGACCGCCTTCGCCAGGGGCGCCGTGGCCCTGGCGGTCTCCCAGGGGCCGGACGCCTATGTGAGCCCCGACTGGTATGCGGCCGCCGATCAGGTCCCCACCTGGAACTACCTCACGGTCGAAGCCGAGGGCGAGGTGGCGCCCCTGGATGAGCCAGGGCTTGTAGCGCTGCTGGACGACCTCTCGGCCCAGGAAGAAGCCAGGCTCGCGCCCAAGACGCCCTGGACGCGGCACAAGATGTCCCCAGGGCGTTTCGAGGCGATGCTGGCCGGCATCCAGGGCTTCCGGCTGCGGCCTCACCGGCTGGAGGCGACGTTCAAGCTTTCCCAGAACAAGCCGGTCGACGAGCGCGCTCGGGTCGCTGCGGCGCTGGGGGATCGCCCGATCGCCCAGGCGATGGGACGCAATCCCACCGACTGACACCCTTGACCGCGGCCGGTGGTGCGCCCACTGATCGCCGCGGATCAGACGGCTGGGCGGCCGCGGCCGCTTCGGCGGTCGAGGAAAGTCCGGGCTCCACGACGACATGGCGGCGGGTAACGCCCGCCGGGGGCGACCCCAGGGAAAGCGCCACAGAAAGCAAACCGCCTCTCTTCATGA
>Ga0114900_1000124_pt1 | contig 67719 bp, 60 predicted proteins | sample MalvireepMed_231_FD_89685 | JGI IMG/M metagenome (GOLD analysis project Ga0114900, IMG submission 89685) | Marine viral communities from the Global Malaspina Expedition - Malaspina viral metaG DeepMed_231 | ecosystem: Environmental > Aquatic > Marine > Oceanic | place: Mediterranean Sea...
ACCCGTTCCCAGATGTCCTCGGGCGACAACTTTACCCCCCGGGGCAGCAGGTTTCTGAATTCACAAAACTCCCGCATGGCTTCCAGCAGGCCGGTGCGCAAACCATTGACGTGGGTACCACCCTGGGCAGTGGGAATAAGGTTGACATAACTCTCCAGTACCGCATCACCACCCTCTGGCAGCCACTGGATAGCCCAGTCCACGGCTTCCTTGTTGCCGGAGAAACTGCCGGTGAAGGGTTCAAGCGGCACCGCTTCAATATCAGCCAGAGCCGTTCGCAGGTAATCCCGAAGACCGTCCTCATAGAACCACTCGTCTTTCTCGCCGGTTTTCTCCTGCAGGAAGGTCACCGTCAGCCCCGGGCAAAGAACCGCCTTCGCGCGCAGGTTGTGGCGCAAGCGGCTGACCGAGAAATTGGGGCTGTCAAAATACTTGGGGTCGGGCGTGAACTTCAGGCGGGTACCGGTGTTGCGCTTGCCTACGGTATCAACCACTTCCAGCTCGGAGGCTTTGTCACCGTTGGCGAACGTCATCCGATGCACCTGACCATCCCGCTTGATGGTCACTTCCAGATGCGTGGACAGGGCATTGACCACGGAAACACCCACACCGTGCAGACCACCGGAGAAGTTGTAGTTGCCCTGGGAGAATTTACCACCGGCGTGCAACCGGGAAAGAATAAGCTCCACCCCGGGCAGTCCTTCTTCCTTGTGCAGATCGACCGGCATGCCCCGGCCGTCGTCCTCCACACTCAGGGAATTGTCGCTGTGCAGCACCACATCAATCCGCCGGGCGTGGCCGGCGAGGGCCTCGTCAACGCTGTTATCAATGACTTCCTGGGCCAGGTGGTTGGGCCGCGACGTGTCGGTATACATCCCCGGGCGCTTGCGCACCGGATCAAGACCGCTCAGGACTTCAATGGCATCGGCGTTGTACTGTTGCTCGCTCATAGGAATGGCATGGCTCCGCAAATGATCGTTGCGCCATAGCTTAGGGATTCAGGCTGAAAGATCAACGGTTGTTTTGTGGCGGCGCCAAGTGGTTTCAGTTTTCAAGCGTCCGAACCAGTGGCTGCTCTGTCAGGCCCTGCACACGAATCTGCTGCCAGCCCCGAGGCTCAACCGCAAGTACCGCACAGGGCGAGGTGATTACCTGGGCCACCATCATGTCCGGCGCCGGTTCATTCACCCGCATGTCGAGCACCAGACTCTCGCCTTGCGCCAGCGCAGACTGGAGCCCGACGCTGTAACCGGCGGTTGGCTTCTGGCCAAGCGTGACCATCACCAGTGCTTCCCGGGCCAGATCAACCTTGCGAACCACATCCGTGGCCATATTCTGGCCACTGACATCCAGGAGTGCTTCGCGATCGGCCTCCGAACGCACAAACGCCACCCCCGGGCCTGTCAGACCGCAATACGCAGACTGGGTAATCTGCCGCACCATCACGCCTTCACCCGCGCTGGGGCCGCCCGTGGCGCTGCACGCCGCCAAAAGCAGCATCGCAGCGGAGGTGATAAATGGTCGAACCAGAGTCCTTTTCATTGAACTGCTTTTACTCCGTCGTTGGTCGAAGGCGCCTGGTCAGGCTGCAGTAATCTGTAACCTTTAAACCCGGGCCTGGGAAGGATATCAGGGTTGGAGGTAGAAATGGTTGGACGTGAGAAACTGGTGGTCATGCGGATATCAGACAGGCTTTGGCCGTCTTCTATGGTGATCACTTCTCGCAAGCCTGAAACAGGATACTCCGCACAGGCTTCACCCGCCTGACAAATCAATCCATCTCCATCTAGATCTGTTCCAGCAACCAGAAAGTACTCACCAGGGGTAACTTCAGAAAGCCGTCTCGGTTCTTCTCCATCGTCCGGCTCAAACCTGAAGCGATACTGACCGTTCTCGACATCTGCAACGACCTGAGACTGCGCAAGATAAAAGCCGCCATCAGTCGGCTCTTTGCTTACAAGCAAGACGAAATGTCGCCCGGCATCTCGAGCACGCTCATCGCTGAGCAGCTGCCCGATGACGGGGATGCTCAATGTGTTCGGGGATAGATCGACCTCGTATGCAATATCAACGACCCCTCTGGCTGGCTCATCGGGGTCCAGGAGATCTGGTTTGAGTGTCAGCATTAATTCCAGATCACCACTTTCTGCACTCCCGGATAGTTCAGCGCCCAGCCATTCCGGCTGACTCGCGACCATTTCGGCGGAAACCGAGGCGTCTCCGAATTTCTGAATCTCAACCAACTGTGTTGATATACCTTCATTGCTAAGGCTAACCACGGCGGGTGAAGCAGAAAGGACAGTGACAGGTTCACCGTCGATAGCCTTGGCCACAGCTTTGCCTGCATCGATAATCCCCCACCCCAGGCGATCAGTTCTGCCATCCTGAGGCTGTGTTAGCAGTCCCGATTCTAACCACCCCCTAACGGTTACTGTGTTCAGGTTCGGCATTTCCGACTTCATCAAGGCCAAAACACCAGCTACATGCGGCGATGCCATGGAGGTGCCCTGCAGCCCACGATAACCCGGCACAGAAACACTTCCACGACGCTCTCCGCTGGTCGACCAGACCACGTCGGCCAGGCCATCAAGATTGCCATCCCGGCTCGCATCGCCCCCAGGAGCCGCAAGGTCAATCCAGCTACCGAAATTGGAATAAGAGGCGGGGCGGCCTCCAGCGTCAACGGCACTGACTGAAAGCACATGACTGGATGCCGCCGGATACGACGGTACTGACGTAGCCGAATTTCCGGCGGCTGCCACAAATAGCAGACCTTCACTCACTCCATATCGCAGCGCGCTTTCCAGCGCTTCGATCTGGGGCAGCCCACCCAGACTCATATTAACGACCTGAGCTTTTGGCGATCCACCGCTGGTTTCACCTGTTACCCAGCGAATCCCGGCTATGAGCTGATCCGACGTACCAACGCCACCCTCACCAAGCACACGCACCGGAACAATCTTGCTTTCAAAAGCAATTCCGCCAATCCCCTCATTGTTGAGGGCGGCCCCGATAGTGCCTGCTACGTGGGTGCCATGATAAACATCTCCGCCAACGCTACTTCCGGGATCAACCGGCTCACCACCATCGATAAAATCTCGACCTTCCGGGGCGACATTCTGCTGAAGATCCGGATGCCAATGACCTTCACTGTCTTGCAGAAGGCCGCTATCCAACACAGCAACGTGAACGGGCGTCAAGCCAGCGTTACCGATCTGCCAGGCGATCGGCGCATTAACGAGGTCGTAGTGCCAGTTCAGGGAATAATCTGGTTCATCAATCGGCGTAGCCTGGGTGCGAAAGAAATAATTAGGAACCACCGACTTGTATTCCGGCCGCTTTCTCAGCTCTCTGATCCATTCAAGCGTGATCTGTTGGCCAGCAATCCCACTATTTGCCGCTGATGAAGTCGCCACTACAGGCATTGATACCAGCCAGTCCGCACCGCCCAAATGCCGCCCTGAGACTCCAGCATTTACGGCGAAACTACTGGTCTTTCCCTCCGCCATGGAGACCAACGCCTCGCCCTGAACAAAGTCATAGTCAGGCCAATCAAAATTCAGTTGTGTTGCGGTTCCGACGGAGTTCTTGGATATAACGTAACGGGCAGGCCCACTACCGAGAGTACGCACTGTCAGGCTGTATTCCCCTTCCGCTTCATCCCCCAACTCGACAACAACACGAGACCCGGCACTTCCAGTCTCCGCGCTATCGACTATTCTTCCGTTATCCGTCAGTTCAATCCTTAGTGCCGGATTACCTGCCCGACTACCAAAAGCCTCGAGTACAATCGCCTGGCCTTTTGCCATAGGCACGTTGTAGAGGTCCTCAGCATCGCTCTCGTAGCTAAAAATAACGCCTTGATCCGTGAGCGTCGGATAGCTCCCACCACTGCCTGCCAGGTAACCGGCCAGCACAAAGTTGTCCGGCAGTCCCAGTGAAACGGTCGCAGGTCTCGCCCCATCCAGCCCCAACTGGTCCATCGTGTCCTGATCAACCCGGCTGTTGGCTTCAATACTGATAACCCCGGAAAGCGGACTGGGCGGCGCTATCGGTGCAACGGCATCGGAACCGCCCGAACCACCGCCACAACCGGTGAGCAATGCCATCCCTGGCACCACAACAAAAGCAAGAATCGACAATCTCACGGCGTCTCTCTTATTCTTTGTTGAAACTGTTCACAGAGTATACGGCCAGACATCCCTGATCGACCTGTGTCAGACCTTCACGGGCCCCATGAAAAAACCCGCGGGCCTTGGCATCGCGGGTTCTTTCATAGTACTTCGCTTCTCCTGGCCTTACAAAGCGTAGAAAAGCATGGGCACAAAGGCCACCAGCAGAAGCGTGGGAATCATCACAACCAGCGGCAGCAACAATCTCTCATAGCGGTGCCAGAAGGTGCCGGTACGTTCCGCTGCCAGCACTTCGGTTTCACCCACCACCTGCCGGGTCAGCAGGTGATTCAGGGCAACCGGCGGGCTGAGATAGCCAAGTTCAAATGCCACCAGGCAGACGATCCAGAAATGCAGTGGATCAATGCCAATCTGTAGGGCCGGTTGGGCAATAGTGGCGGAAACCAGTATGACGGCACCGAACGGATCCATCACCATCCCGATCACCGTCAGCATGACCACGATTACCAGCATGGCAATCCAGGGGCTGGTCAGATCCTCCGGGAACAGGGCATGAACAATATCAGAACGCTCAAGAATACCGCCCAGGCAAATCGAGAAACCAATCAGCGCCAGTAGTGCGCCAATGTGCACAGCCGAATCGCTGGCAGCCGCTGTGCTTCGGGAGAAAAACGCACTGGTACGGCTCTGGCCTTCGTCACGGCTATTCCGGCCGGCGTCCAGGGCAACCAGCGCCAGCATTACCAGCGGCAAAATCAAAGGCGCACTGTACTCGTTGAATTGAAGCCCCAGGATCGCCCAGATGGCCAGGATCACTGCCGTTGCCGTCAGTGCATAAGGCAACAACGGTCGCAGCTCCATGACGGCCGCGCGGAATGCACCCGGGGCCGGCCTTGGTCTCCAGTTGCCTTCGGTCTTACACACCACAAAGGAGAACAGGGTGGCCGACATGATGAACACCCAGAACCCCCATCCATACATTTCGGTGGTGGTCACTTCCTTGTTCAGTGCGGCAACCACCACAATCAGCAGGCAGGGATTGAGCACCACCCCAAGGCTGCCCGACATGGCGGTCGTGGCCAGTGACAATTGACGCCCTGCCCCGGCCCGCCGAAGCTCGTCGTAGACAACCCCGCCCACGGCCAGAATGAAAATGCCGGAGGCTCCGGTAAATGCTGTCGGGAAGGCAGTGGCAAAGATGATTACCGAAGCCAGCAAGGGTGCAGGCAGATTGAAGGGCTTCACCAAGTTCAGCAACAGCTCTGGAACCCGGGTCTGTTTGAGCATCATGCCCACCAGCACGTACAGTCCGATGTTGATGAACATGGAGGACAGGTTCGACATCATGCCGAAGTAGATTGCCAGCCCGGAGGAGTAGCCATCCACAAAGAAAAAATAGCTCATGGCAATGAAGCCCATGGTGCAATACAGCGGCACCACAAGGCCGGAAGCCAGCGCCAGACTGCCCGCCCTCATTCGCTCCGGCACATAGACGAAGCGAAAAGCATTGATGATCATGAACAGCCCGAACACGCCTGCCCAGGCGTACTGCAGGACAATGTTCGCCTCAGACCCCGGAGACTGAGCCAGCCGGCCCATGTAAGCGTTCAATGACAGCACCATCAGGCCGTTGATGACGAACTGCACGCCCTGGCTTAAACGCCACTCCGCCCGATTGCGGGGCAGACGCAAAGCAATGTGGTCGGCATCCATTGCGGCAATGGCGGCAGCCAGAGCAAACATGCCGATAAACAGGAACTTAGTCAGGTCTATGTTATCGAGCAGGAAGTCGGCCAAACCCTGCTCTACAGCCTTGTAGACACCGAGCGCCCAGGTGGCGTGTTTCTGGTTTTCGGCAAACTGCAGGTGGCGCTGCTCACACAGCGCCAGGTTACTCTGCAGGGACTGCCGGATAGCCTGGGGATCCGGCGGCGAACTGAACAGGTCGTCCGGGTCTGGCTTATAGGCCTGGACCCGTCGCTCTACCTCTTTATCAATGTCCATGAAAAGGTTGCAGGTAGGCTCTGTTGCATCCGGATTGAGCAGGTAATAGTTAGGCCATACCTGCTCGCCGACCCATAGCAACCGGGAGTGGAGCGAGTTGCCCATCCCCAGCAGCAGGGTGGCCAGAAGCAACAGCAGCAGAATCATCCCATGCAGTCTGTGCATGGGATACAACGTTCTTACGCCGGTTGCAGTCATTGCGCGCCAGTTCATGGTCAGGCTCTCCGCTTATTCCCGGTTTTCCGCTGTACACTCGGAGGCGCCGGGATTGCTGGCACATCGGATCTTGCTGAGCAGGCTCAGCATTTTCGGGTGATAAACGTTGGGAGCTCCGTCAACCCCATCGCGCATTTCCAGACGGTTCTGGCGGAACATCTCCTGGTAACCAACGATGTCCTTTTCCGGGATCCGTATCCACTGCTCGTCAGGAATCCCGTTTTCCTGGCTTTTAATCAGATTCATTGCCTGTGGGTACATGCCCCAGGCAACTTCCCGGGCCTTCTGGGCCGTGTCGTCTTCGATCACGCCATCACGGGCAATGATCTGAATGGTCAGCTGGGCAAGCGGGTAGTCGACAATGCCACCCTTGTCGCCGATCCCTTTGTACAGCTCCAGAGCCTGGTAGGCGAACGCAGGCGCATAGGCAGTATCGACCGACCCATTGTTGAACTTGCCAGCAAAGTTGGTGATATCAGAGGGAACCACCGTCGCTTTTACATAGTTCACCATGTGAATGGCGTCTTTCTGGTAGTCCAGGGTGGCAATACGCTTTCCGGCCAGTTCGCCCGCTGTATCAATGCTGCGATCATTCACAAACAGATAACCGGCACCCGCCGGTACAATGCCCAGTACCTCATAGCCACCGTCCTTCATGAGGGACGCTGCCTTGGGCTGTGCCAGGGTGGCCAGCAGGGTTTTCAGGTCGTCGTAACTTGGCAGGGCACCGACGGCACTGATGCTTCCGGTAAAACGATTGAATGGGCGAATACGGATGTCGGTCGCGGCGACGGCATCGCACTGGCCCGCGTTGAAGTCGCCAATGGCCACGCCTTCATCAGTGTAGGGCTTGAGTTGGAAATCGACCCCATGGGCTTTCATTTCCAGAGCGTAGTCCTTGACCATGTTGTAGACGTCGCCGTTAGCGCCGATGACATCAAACACACACATGGAAACCGACTGGGCAGATGCCAGTGGTGCGACAATGGCAAGAGACAAGGCTGCAAGGGATTTGCGAATCATGACGACCTCCGGGTCATTCTTGTGTTTTTGATCTTTAAGTCATAGATAACTGAAAGGCCAGCCTCAGAGCAGGCCTTCCAGATCCATGGTTTCAACGTTCTCGGTATTGCGCTCCGGACTCATCTTGCCGAAGAAGGTCCGTGGTGTGCGGTGGCCGTAGTTGGCGCTCCAGTGTTTGTCCGATGCGAACTGGACAATCCTGCGGGCCACTTCGTCCACAAGCCGATATTCTTCCCAAACCTCGATGCGCTCTTCAGCCTCTGCGAATTCCGAAATGGCCTGTGCCAGCACCTGCGGTCGCCCAAAGGTTTCCGCAGCGACTACCTGAACGGCGTAAGAGGCACGGATACCGGACTCAACACTCAGCTCTGCGCTGTTTTCCATCACCTGCCAGGGGTCTGGAGACAGGTCCGGTCGGGTGTCAGGCAACAGTAACCAGACGAGGGCGCGAACGGCGTTGGGCAAACCGCCCCATTTTTCATTATCCACGCACTGGGCGGCACGCTCGGCCTGGGGCGCAATGTTGCGAGGCACACCCGCCAGGGCGCCGGAGTTGGAGTCGTTCACAATGCCCTGCATCCCCGTTAGCAGCCCGAGCAGGAACGTGAGTTCGTCCTGATCACTGAAAAGGAACGGGCATTCCAGAGGTTCGGCTGCCGGGTCAAAATCGTAGGCGGCCATGGCACGCTTGAAGGCTTCGTAGCGGCGCTCAGCGGTGCGCGCGTAGAGTCTTTTGGAGACTTCCCGGGCATCTTTGGCGGCGGGAACATCGCCACGGTATTCCGCCCGCAGATAAGCCAGTTCAGCCTCCCAGGCCCGGTATTCCATGCAATTCGCCGCCAGCAGCATGAGCAGGGAACCGGTTGAGTCCGGTGCATCAGTGACTCTCGAAAACGAGTAAACCAGTGGATCCGTGCCCTCACCCAGCGCACAGGCCATGCCCGGATCGGACATCTGCATAACGTAGGGGGTTGCCTCGGACTCCGAGTAGTTCGACAACACGATGCCGGTGGTGGTGTAGATAGGGTTGGCAGAACATCCGGCCAGCAGCAGTACCGAACTTCCCAGCATTGCCTGGCGAACACGAGCCGAGAACCGACGCGCTTGAGAGACCATTGAGGAGATCATAATTCGACCTGTCTGACATTGTTTTTGTATGTAAGGGAGTGCGAGAAATTCTTATCACATTTAATTCTCGTCAATCCGTGAACCAGCTCCGGATACCTCTGGCCAGAGCTCGAACGAGAGCAAGAATGCGAGGAATATTGTCAGACAGAAATGGCTTTATTGCCGAAACCGACATGCCGATCAGGCCAATGGCCCGGGATGAATCGAATTATTTTATTATTTATTGATTTATAACAATGAGTTAAATATGTAGCGCATTTCGGAACAAGCGTGCCACTTTGTGACTTGTGCACATTAACATTGATCAAGACCCAGCATCGCCATCACCTGATCGGTCAGTCCATCGAGGGTCAGACCACCCCGTTCCGGGCGATACCAGGTGACCGTCCAGCTCAGGGCGCCGGTCAACATTCTTCGGGTAATGAAAGGGTCCGCTCCAAGCTGGTGTTCCTTCGACAGCTGTTGGAGCGTAGACAACCACAGGTCTTCATAGATATCCCGCAACTCCAGCACTTCAGCCTGGGAGCTTTCCGAAAGACTGCGCCACTCATACACCAACACCGCCATGGCCTCTCCGGTCTGGCCGTTAATCGACTCCAGTTCCGCCCTTATCAGCGCCCGCAGTTTTTCTCTCGCTGAATCCGCCTGGTCGGCAGCGGCCTGCATCAAGGCGGTATTCAGCCGAATGGTCTCGACCATCACCGCCTTGAGAATTTCCTCTTTGGTGCGGAAATGGTGGAACAAGCTCCCTGACTGAATACCCACAGCCGCCGCCAGATCCCGCACCGTCGTGCGCTCGTAGCCTTTATCCCTGAACAGTCTTGCTGCTTCGTTTAACAGGCGCCCGCGGGCGCTGGAGGGATCAGACACAAGTTGCTCGGCAATGAGGGATTGCAGGATTGGGTTCTGGTTCACAAAGGCCATCCGGTTGTCTTGCTGGGACTTTTTATTCTACCCGAGATTTGCCTGTTTACAAACCAAGCGCTTGCTTGGTATTGTCGTTTCGATCGTTGGATAACCTCTCGCCAGTGCGGGTATCAGAACAAGGCCAAGAACATGTCAGACGCCAACAAAACCATCCGTATCGGTTGCTCCGCCGCTTTCTGGGGCGATACCGAAACCGCCGCTGCCCAACTGGTACGCCAGGGCAATATTGATTACCTGGTCGCCGATTACCTGGCCGAGATCACCATGTCGATCATGGCCGGCCAGAAGATGAAAGACCCGACTCAGGGCTACGCCCGGGATTTTGTGCAGACGGTGATGGCGCCTCTGCTCGGCGAGATAAAGGATAAAGGCATCCGGGTTCTGGCCAATGCCGGTGGAGTAAACCCGGTGGCTTGCCGCGATGCTCTGCAGGCCCTGTGTGAAAAGGCCGGCGTCGATCTGAAGATTGCGCTGGTGCTCGGCGATGATCTGTTGATGAAAAAGAAAAAGCTGGGCGATGCCGGCATTACTGAAATGACCACCGGTCAGCCCTTCCCCGCCATGATGGTGAGCCTGAACGCCTATCTGGGTGCGCCCGGCCTGGTGGCGGCCCTGGAACAGGGTGCCGACATCATTATCACCGGCCGTGTCGCAGACAGTGCGCTGGTGCTGGCGCCGCTGGTGCATGAATTCGGCTGGCGCTGGAACGACTACGACAAACTGGCCCAGGGCAGCCTGGCCGGGCATTTGCTGGAATGCGGCGCCCAGTCTACCGGCGGTAATTTCACCGACTGGGAACAGGTGGCTGATGGCTACGCCAATATGGGCTTTCCCATCGCCGAGGTCAGCGCCTCTGGCGATTTTGTGATGACCAAGCCCGAGGGCACCGGCGGCATGGTCAGCAGGGGCACTGTGGGCGAGCAGCTGGTGTATGAGATTGGCGACCCACGGGCTTACCTGCTGCCAGATGTAACCTGCGATTTCACTCAGGTGACACTGGAGGAAATCGACAAGGACCAGGTCCGGGTGTCCGGTGCCAGGGGACTGCCGCCGACGGACAGCTACAAGGTGTCAGGCACCTGGCCAGATGGATTCAAGTGCACGGTGACGTTCCTGCTGGCCGGCCTTGATGCCCGCGCCAAAGCACAACGAGTGGCGCAAGCTATTCTGGCCAGGACGTCAGCGATGTTTGCCGAGCGCGGCCTGCCGGATTATTCCGAAACCAGTATCGAATTGCTGGGCACCGAGACTACCTATGGCCCCCATGGCACGGGCGACCAATGCCGGGAAGTGGTGGTGAAGATTGCCACCGCCCATCCGAAGAAAGAAGCCCTGGTGCTGTTTTCCAGGGAAATTGCCCAGGCCGCTACCGGTATGGCGCCTGGCATCACCGGTATTGTCGGCGGTCGGCCAACCGTGTGGCCGAAGATTCGTTTGTATTCCTGTCTGGTACCGAAATCGGAGGTGGCGGTTTCGGTGGATCTGGCAAGTGAGAAGTCTGAGGTGGAGGTAGCGACCGAAGGTGGTTTCAATCCGGGCGATCTCGCGGCTGAGCCGGAGTCCCGGATGGAGGTGGCAACGGATACCACAGTGCCGCTGCTCAAGCTGGCTTGGGCGCGGTCCGGGGATAAGGGCGATCACAGCAATATCGGGGTGATCGCGCGGGATCGAGAGTATGTTCCTTATATTGAGGCTGCGTTAACGGAACAGGCGGTGGCCGAGTGGATGGCTCATACGCTGAATCCTGAGTCCGGCAAGGTGACTCGCTGGTCTATGCCTGGGTTGCATGCGTTCAATTTCTTGCTGGAGCACAGTCTAGGTGGCGGCGGTGTGGCGTCGCTTCGGATTGATCCGCAGGGTAAGGCGTTTGCTCAGCAGTTGCTGGAGTTTCCGGTGCCTGTGCCTTCGAATCTGGTTCCTCAATGAATGTATTAACCCCGGTTCTGGGGCAAGAGCCCCGACAGGGCATTACTTCCCTGAGCTTGGGTGCAAGCGCCCCACCGGGGTACAGCCTTCCGGGACACGCCGTAAATGCGTCCGTGTAGGCTTGAGCGCAGCTTCCCTGCTGCGCACAGTCCCGGAAGGCTGTACCCCGGCGGAGCGCCCGAACGTTTTTCGTGGATTCTTTGGATTGGAATAGGGAATTTTGTATGAGTTATCAGTCTGTTCTTCGCCCGGGCTTGTTTGAAGGCCAGGTTTTTATTGTCACCGGTGGCGGTTCGGGGATTGGCCGCTGCACGGCTCACGAACTGGCGGCGCTCGGTGCCCGGGTTGCGCTGGTGGGTCGTAAGCAGGAGAAGGTAGACGCGGTTAAGGCCGAAATTGAGGAAGACGGCGGTATTGCCAGCGCCCATGCCTGCGATATTCGCGAGGAGGAGTCGGTCAAGACCACGGTGAAGGCCATTATTGAGACCCACGGCGGTCTGAACGGGGTGGTGAACAATGCCGGCGGGCAGTTTGCGTCTCCGTTAACGGGCATTAACCAGAAGGGTTGGGAAACCGTGGTGCGCACGAATCTGACCGGCGGTTTCCTGATGGCCAGGGAGGCCTATACCCAGGCCTTGAGCAAGTCCGGCGGTGCGATTGTAAATATCGTGGCAGATATGTGGGGTGGCATGCCCGGCATGGGGCACTCTGGCGCAGCCCGGGCCGGTATGGTGAATTTCACCCAGACAGCCGCGGTCGAATGGGCACCGTCCGGGGTTCGGGTGAATGCGGTGGCGCCGGGGTGGATTGCGTCCAGCGGGATGGACAACTACCCGGCCCACATGAAGTCGTGGATTCGCAGCCTGGCGGATGCGGTGCCGATCAAGCGGATGGGTACAGAATCAGAGGTGAGTTCGGCGATCTGCTTCCTGCTTAGCCCGGGCGCGGCGTTTATCAGTGGTGATTGTCTGCGGATTGATGGCGCGGCGTCCCAGGGTGGGCGTGTGTGGCCGATGCCGAAGGCGACGAATAACGAGCCCTATAACGGTTTTCATCGGGCGGTAACGCCGAAAGTGTTGAGTGACGACTGAGGATTTGCCATGCAGGTACTGGAAACAACAATAAGCCCCCAGTCCGACGAGTTCCGGGCCAATGTCGAGGCCATGGAAGCGCATATCTCGACTTTCCGGGATGTGGAGCAGAAGGTTCTGGACCTGGCGGAATCGGCCCGGGAGAAGTTTACCAAGCGGGGCAAGCTGCTACCGCGGGATCGCATCAATCGCTTGCTCGATCGTGGCAGTGAGTTTCTGGAGCTGTGTTCCCTGGCCGGTTACAAGATGCATGATGACAAAGACGGTTCCATGGCCGGAGGCGGGATTATTGCCGGCATCGGCAGAGTAGCAGGAGTACGCTGCCTGGTGGTCGCAAGCAACAGTGCCATCAAGGGCGGAACCATTACTCCCGCCGGTCTGGACAAAACCCTGCGCCTGCAGCAGATCGCCATGGAGAACAAGCTGCCGGTGGTGTCGCTGTCAGAATCTGGCGGCGCCAACCTGAACTACGCCACCGATATCTTCGTGCTGGGCGCCCGGGGCTTTGCGAACCAGGCCCGTATGTCAGCAGCCGGTATTCCACAGGTAACCGTCGTCCATGGCAACGCCACTGCCGGCGGGGCCTATCAGCCCGGTCTGTCGGATTATGTGATCACCGTGCGCGAACAGGCCAAGATGTTCCTGGCCGGCCCACCTCTGCTAAAAGCGGCTACCGGCGAGGTCGCCACCGATGAAGAGCTGGGTGGAGCAGAAATGCACGCCACGGTTGCCGGCACCGCCGAATACCTGGCGGAAGACGATGCTGATGGCATCCGGCAGGCCCGGGAGATTCTGGGCGCCCTGCCCTGGAACGAAAACCTGCCGCTACGCCAGGAACCACAGTGGGATGAGCCGCTGTATCCGGCGGACGAGCTGCTGGGCGTGATTCCTTCCGACGCCAAGAAGCCCTATGACGTGCGAGAGATCCTGGCCCGCATCGCCGATGGCTCCCGGTTCCTGGATTTCAAGAACGACTACGACAGTCAGACGGTGTGCGGCACCATCCGTATTCAAGGTCACAGCGTAGGCATCATCGGCAACAACGGCCCGATCACCCCTGCCGGCTCCGCCAAGGCGGCGCAGTTTATCCAGCTTTGCGATCAGGCAGGCACGCCTATCCTGTTTCTGCATAACACCACCGGATTTATGGTCGGTACCCACTCCGAACAGAACGGCATCATCAAACACGGGTCGAAGATGATTCAGGCCGTGGCCAACTGCCGGGTACCAAAACTCGCCGTGGTGGTGGGCGGTTCCTACGGCGCCGGCAACTACGCCATGTGCGGCCGGGGCCTGGACCCGAGATTTATCTTCGCCTGGCCCAACAGCCGCACCGCCGTCATGGGCCCCGCCCAGGCCGGGAAGGTGATGCGCATCGTGGCTGAAGAAAAACAACGCAAAAGTGGTATCGAGCCGGACGAAAAGACTCTGTCGTTCCTGGAACAGGCCACCGCCAAAAAGCTGGAAGACGGCTCCACCGCCCTTTACGGAACTGCCAGGCTCTGGGACGACGGCCTGATCGATCCTCGGGATACCCGCCGTGTTCTGGCCATGGTGCTTTCCGTTTGCCGTGAAGCCGAACAACGACCACTGCGACCCAACGTTTACGGCGTCGCCCGTTTCTGATTTCCACACTGATTTACCGGGAGAACAACAATGAAATTCACAGCCGAACACGAAGCCCTCAGAAAGACCGTCCGCGATTTTGTCGAAAAGGAAATCAATCCGCACTGCGATGAATGGGAGGAAGCCGGCGAGTTTCCCATTCACGATCTGTTCAAGAAACTCGGCAACCTGGGCCTGCTGGGCATTCAGAAGCCGGAGGAATACGGCGGCATGGGTCTGGATTACAGCTACAACCTCGTGGCTGCTGAAGAACTGGGCATGGCCAAGTGCGGCGGTGTTCCGCTGGCCGTGGGCGTACAGACTGACATGTGCACCCCCGCGATTGCGCGCTTCGGTTCCGATGAACTGAAACGGGACTTCCTGGCCCCGGCTATTGCTGGCGATATGGTGGGCTGTATCGGTGTGAGTGAAGTGGGCGCAGGCTCCGATGTGGCCGGCCTGAAAACCACGGCTAAGAAAGACGGCGATGACTACGTCATCAACGGCTCCAAGATGTGGATCACCAACTCCCCGAAAGCGGATTTCATGTGTCTGCTGGCCAACACCAGCGACGACAAACCCCACAAGAATAAAACCCTGATGATCGTGCCCATGAACACACCGGGCATCACCTTCAGCCCGCACCTGAACAAGCTGGGCATGCGTTCATCAGAAACCGCCCAGGTGTTTCTGGACGACGTGCGAATTCCCCAGCGTAACCGCATCGGCGCAGAAGGCACCGGCTTTATGATGCAGATGCTGCAGTTCCAGGAGGAGCGCATGTGGGGGGCCGCCAACGTAATCAAGGCCCTGGAAAACTGTGTCACGCAGACCATTGAATACTGCCGCGAGCGCAAGACCTTTGGCCAGCCGCTCATCGACAACCAGTACATCCATTTCCGCCTGGCGGAGTTACAGACCGAAATCGAAGCGCTGCGCGCGCTGACCTATCAGGCCTGTGAGCTGCAAGTTGAGGGCAAAGATGTCACCAAGCTGGCGTCGATGGCGAAACTGAAGGCCGGGCGTCTGGGTCGAGAAGTGACCGATGCTTGCCTGCAGTTCTGGGGTGGCAACGGTTACATGTGGGACAACCCCCTGTCACGGGCTTACCGCGATGTGCGGTTGGTCTCCATCGGCGGCGGTGCCGACGAAATCATGCTGGGCATCATCTGCAAGCTGATGGGCACCTTGCCTGGCAAGAAACGCGACTGAGCATTTAGTTTGGCGGAAGGCCATGAGGCGGGGTTCCCCTTCCGGGACACGCCTACAAGCACTTCCCTGTGGGCTCGTTTCGGGCCGTCCATGGCCCTCAACGGTCCCGGAAGGGGAACCCCGCCTCATGGCCCCAAACGTTTTACGTGGAGTCCTGTATGGAATACCAACTACCACAATGCGAAACCCTGATTCTCGAAAAACAGGGCCCTACCCTGTTCATCACCATCAACCGCCCGGACGTCCGCAACGCTATGAGTCTGCAGATGGTCGCTGAGTTGTCCACCATCTTCAGCGAGATCGAAAACGACATCAGCATCCGCGCCGCCGTCATCCGCGGCGCAGGTGGACATTTCTGCGCCGGCGGCGATATCAAAGACATGGCCGGCGCCCGGAGCCAGAAAGCCGGCGAAGGCCGCGATGACCCGTTCTACAAACTCAACCGCGCCTTCGGCCAGATGATCCAGCAAGTCAACGAATCCTCCAAAGTCGTCATCGCCATCACCGAAGGCGCCGTCATGGGCGGCGGCTTCGGCCTGGCCTGCGTCTCCGACCTGGCCATCGCCGGCCCGACTGCCAAATTCGGTATGCCGGAAACCACCCTCGGCGTCATCCCGGCCCAGATCGCCCCGTTCGTTGTCGAACGTATCGGCCTGACCCAGGCCCGTCGATTGGCGCTGCTAGGTTTGAGAATCGACGCAACGGAAGCCTGCACACTCGGCATCGTTCACCAGGTTGCGGAATCCGAAGAACAGCTAAGCGACATGCTGAACCAGGCTCTGGAACGGGTACGCCTGTGCGCCCCCGACGCCACGGCAGAAACCAAGGCCTTACTGCATCGGGTGGGACATGAAGCCATGGCCGGTTTACTCGATGACGCCGCTGAAAAATTCGCGGCCGCCATCCGGGGGCCGGAGGGGGCGGAAGGCACGATGGCATTTATGCAGAAGCGTGAGCCCAAGTGGGCAGAGCTCCCCAATCAATAACAACTAAATAATGTCTATTGACCGTAGTTGGGCAGACTCCGACAAGGTTCGGGGAGCGCCACTGGCAGGGTGGGCTTCCGGAAAATGTCGGAGGCCATGGATGGCCGGAGAGAAGCGCACATGGACGTGCTTGTAGCGGTTTTCCGGAAGCCCACCCTGGTGGTGGTGCGGACGAGCACCCAACCCAGGCGGCAAAGTAACCAGATAGGTAACGCGTATGCTAAAAAAACTTTTAATCGCTAACCGAGGCGAAATCGCCGTCAGGGTCATCCGTACAGCCAAGGCGCTGGGCTACCGAACCGTTGCCGTCTACTCCGAAGCCGACGCCAACGCCCTGCACGTTGAACAAGCCGACGAAGCCGTCTGCATCGGCCCGGCACAGGTTGCCGCCTCCTACCTCAACGCCGACGCCATCCTCGATGCCGCAAGGAAAACAGGCGCCGACTGCATCCACCCGGGCTACGGCTTCGTCTCCGAAAACTCCGGCTTCGCCAAAGCCGTCAAACAGGCCGGCCTCACCTTTGTAGGCCCTCCCGAAAACGCCATTGAACTCATGGGCAGCAAACGCCGCTCGAAAATCGCCATGCAGGAAGCCGGCGTGCCCGTAGTCCCTGGCTACTAAGTCAATAACGCCGGTGATGATGAACTCATCGCCGCAGCCCAGGGCATCGGCTACCCCCTCATGCTCAAAGCCTCCGCAGGTGGCGGCGGCCGGGGCATGCGCCTGGTCGAGAGCGAGAGCGAGTTGGCCGACAACATTAAGAGGGCCCGCTCAGAAGCCAAACAGGCCTTCGGTGACGACGAACTGATCATCGAAAAAGCCGTCATCGAACCTCGCCACGTGGAAATCCAGGTGTTCGCCGACCGCCACGGCAACGCCGTGTACCTGGGCGAACGGGACTGTTCCGTGCAGCGCCGGCACCAGAAAGTGGTCGAAGAAGCGCCCTCACCTTTCGTGACCCCGAAACTACGCAAAGCCATGGGTGAAGCCGCCGTCAAAGCCGCCCTGGCCTGTGGCTACGAAGGCGCCGGCACCGTGGAATTCCTGGTCGACAAAGACCGCAATTTCTACTTCCTGGAAATGAACACTCGCCTGCAGGTAGAACATCCGGTCACCGAACTGATTACCGGCCAGGATCTGGTGGCCTGGCAGTTGATGGTCGCTGAAGGCCGGCCACTGCCGCTGGCCCAGGATGAGATCGAACTGAACGGCCACGCCATCGAAGTGCGGCTTTACGCCGAAGACCCGGCCAGCGGCTTTACCCCACAAACCGGCACCCTGCACGAATTCACCCCGGCCGAGGGCGAAGGCCTTCGGTTCGACAGCGGCGTGCGCTCCGGTGACGTGGTCAGCCCCCACTACGATCCCATGCTTGCGAAAGTCATCGCCTGGGGCCAGAACCGGGACGAAGCCCGTCGCCGCCTGATCCGGGCGCTGGAAGACACCACTGTATTTGGAGTAATTACCAACCGGCACTTCCTCAGCCGCATCATCGCCGATGACACCTTTGGTGCCGGTGAAGCCACCACGGCCTTCCTGCAGCAGGCATTCAAGAATGATCCGTCACTGGCGCCCCAGCCGCTCACCATCCGCGAGCTGGCCCTGAGCGCCTGCGCATTGAGCCTCGGCCAATCCGCCCAGAAAGGCTGGAGTAACGCCCCCGCCACCGTCATGCCGATGAAACTTGAGGCCCGGGACGAAACCGTGGAACTGCTGGTTCGGCACAGTGGCCACAAACTGCTGGTGGCTCACGGCGAAGAACACTATGAACTGCACCTGCAAAGCCAGGAACCAGGCCTGCTGTGCATTATCGACAACGGGGTTCGTCAGCGGTGCCAATACCACCGGAGCGGAGATTCCCTATATTTGCAGGCGTTCGGCCGTTCCTGGTGCGTTCGGGATATTACGCACCAACCCGCCCAAGGTGCCCTGGGCGCCGGCAGCGGCAAGATCCAGGCCACTATGGACGGTGCCATTATTGATGTACTGGTGGCAGAGGGAGATCAGGTGGAACAGGGCCAGACCCTAGTGATTCTGGAAGCCATGAAAATGGAGCATCCGGTTAAGGCGGACCGCACGGGCACCGTTGGCCAGTTGCTCGCCCGCAAAGGAGACCAGGTCAAGCGTGGCCAACTTCTGGCAGACGTGCAAACCACTGAGGAGGCAGAATCATGAGCCGGCTACAACAGCGCACAGTGTTTATAACGGGCGGCAGCCGGGGAATCGGCCGGGCCATTGCCCTGGCCTGTGCCCGGGAAGGCGCCAACGTTGTCATTGCAGCGAAAACCGATACCCCGCATCCGAAACTACCCGGCACCATCCACACGGTCGCTGAGGAAATTCGCAATGCCGGAGGCCAGGCGCTACCGCTGGTACTGGACGTGCGGGATGAACGACAGGTCCGCCAGCGAATCGACGAAGCCGCCGGTTATTTTGGCGGTATCGATGCCCTGGTGAACAACGCCGGGGCGATACGGCTGACCGGTGTCGAAAACCTGAAAGTGAGCCGATACGACCTGATGCATCAGGTCAACGCCCGGGCCGTATTCACCTGCAGTCAGGCGGCCCTGCCCTGGCTGAAGGAATCCGGTGGCCACATTCTCAGCCTGTCGCCGCCGCTGAACCTGAATACCCGGTGGTTTTCCCAGTACGGGCCCTATACCACCACAAAATACGGAATGACCATGCTCAGCATGGGCATGGCCGAGGAGTTCCGACGCTATGGCATTGCCGTGAACTGCCTGTGGCCAAAGACTCTGATTGCCACTGCCGCCATAGAACACGAAGTGGGCGGACCTCAATTGATGGCGCAGGGACGAAAGCCGGAAATCATGGCCGATGCCGCGGTCAGCATACTGTCCCGCAGTGCGGACGAACTGACCGGGCAAGCGCTGATTGACGAGGATGTACTTCGCCAGGATGGCGTGAAGGACTTCGAACACTACCGGTATGCCGCAGGCAACAAGCCACTGCTGCCGGATCTGTTCCTGGATTAGCCGCGGAGCAATGGGTTGGTCCGCGGTTCAAAACCTACAAAGACAATGACGACTGAAACGGACGCACCATGAGCCAAGACATCGTAACCGCACGCGACATCATGCGCAGCCTGCCCACGGTTCTGAAAAAATTTCCCTTCGTGGCAAAAGGGCTTTACTACTACCGGGTAAAGGACGACAAAAAAGAGCTGACCCTTGGCAAGCTGGTGGAGCGCAACGCTGACAAACACCCCACGCGCCCTGCCATTCTCTTCGATGATCGCAGCATTACCTGGGCAGAACTGGATGCCTGGAGCAATCGAATTGCCCATTACCTGAAAGATCAGGGGCTGGTAAAGGGCGATGCCATTGCGGTAATGCTGGAAAACCGACCGGAACTACTGGCGACCGTGGTTGGCGCAGCCAAGGTCGGCGTGGCCTGCGCCATGCTGAACACCTCCCAGAAAGGCAAAGTGCTGGCCCACAGTATCAACCTGATCGAGCCGCGACTGCTGGTGGTTGGTAGCGAACTGATCGACAATGCCGAGTCGGTTCGTGGAGAGGTTCAGCTCCGGCACACGCATCCCCTGCTCTACCTGCACGACGGCAACACTCTGAACACCTTTGGTGACGCGCCGGAGGGCTACGTCAATCTGGCCTTGGAAGTCAGCCGCCGGCCCTCAACCCGCCCGGTCCTGAGCGACCCGGTAACCATGGGCGATACCGCCGTGTATCTTTACACCTCAGGCACCACCGGCCTGCCCAAGGCGGCGCCCGGTTCACATCGCAAATTTATCAAAGCCTACGGCGGCTTTGGCATGCTCTCCCTGGCCATGGAACCGGAAGACGTCCTGTATTGTACGCTGCCGCTGTATCATGGCACCGCCCTGCTGGTGTGCTGGGGCTCGGTCCTCGCCGGTGGCTCTGCCATCGCCCTGCGCCGAAAATTCTCCGCCAGCGCCTTCTGGGACGACGTCCGCCGCTACAACGCCACCACTTTCGGCTACGTGGGCGAGCTGTGCCGCTACCTGCTGAATCAACCTCCCTGCAGCCAGGACCGCAACCACGGCCTGACCAAAATGATCGGCAACGGCCTGCGCCCCTCCATCTGGAAAGAATTCAAGGAACGCTTTGGCATCGACAAGGTGGCTGAGCTGTATGCCTCATCAGAAGGCAATATCGGCTTCAGCAACTTTTTCAACATGGACAACACCGTGGGCTTCTCCACCGCGCCCTACAAACTGGTCAAGTACCACGAAGGCACCCGGGACCCGATCCGCAACGACAAGGGCCGTCTGGAGGAAGTGGAAAAAGGCCAGCCTGGCCTGTTGATCGGGGAGATCAACAAGAAGTGGGCATTCGAGGGCTACACCCAGAAGGAAGCCACCGAGAAATCCATCCTGCGCGATGGTTTCAAGAAAGGCGATGCCTGGTTCAACACCGGTGATGTATTAAAAGAAATCGGCTGCCGTCATCTGCAATTTGTCGATCGCATGGGCGACACCTTCCGCTGGAAGGGAGAAAACGTATCGACGACGGAGGTGGAAAACATCATTGATGGTTCCGGCATGGTGGAAGAAGCCATTGTGTACGGTGTCGAGATTCCCAAAACCAACGGCAAGGCGGGCATGGTAACGCTGGTGCCTCAGTCCAATGGTTCGGCCTTCGATATCAACAAGCTGTTTGACTATCTGCAGGAGAATCTGCCGGCCTATGCGGTGCCGGTGTTTGTGCGGGTGACCAATGCCATCGAGAAGACGGGAACGTTCAAGTACCGGAAGGTGGACATCCAGAAGCTCGGCTATTCTCTGGAGAGGTCAGAAGACGATGTTTACGCCTGGCTGCCCGGTTCGTCCGGTTATACTTTGCTGACTCCGGAGCTAGTCTCGGATATTGATTCGGGGGATGTTCGGTTTTGATCCTGACTTTTGGAGAGGGGCCTCACAACCTAGCCTGCAACGCTTGGTGACAGTGAGTACGGGGTGCCCCTCCCAAAAACCGCTACAAGCACATCCATGTGCGCTTCTCTCCGGCCATCCATGGCCTCCGACATTTTTGGGAGGGGCACCCCGCACTCACTTCCGAGCCAAGGAGTGATAGTCAGTTTACTGAAAAACCTAGCTTTTCTCCCTGACTATTACTGTGAAGCTGACCGGCCGTGATGGGGAACGCTTCCAAAAAATTTTGAGGGCCATGGATGGCCCGAAATAAGCGCACATGGATGTGCTTGTAGCGGTTTTTTGGAAGCGTTCCCCAGCGCGGCCCACACCGAAACCTAAAGGCTAGGAGGGAGGCTATCCCTCAGGCTCCAAGAACTATTCTTCAACCCGCAAAACGATCTTGCCAGTGGCCCGACGCCCCGTGAGTGCCCCAAGCGCCGCCGCATATTCCTCGAACGGGAAAACCTCGCTGACCTTGGGATCGATCTTGCCGTCGGCATACATCTGCAACAGCTCCATCATGTTCTGGGCGCTGGTCTGCGGCTCGCGCTGGGTGAAGCTACCCCAGAATACACCTACCACAGAACAGCCCTTGAGCAGCGTCAGGTTCGCAGGAATCTTGGGGATATCCCCTGCGGCAAAGCCGATCACCAGATGGCGGCCGTTCCAGCCCATGGTGCGCAGGGCCTGTTCGGTGAAATCTCCGCCGACCGGGTCATAAATGACATCCACACCTTTGCCCTTCGTCAGTTTCTTCACCGCATCTTTCAGCGATTCCTCGGTGTAGTTCACCAGTTCATCAGCACCGGCTTCCCTGGCCACCGCGAGTTTTTCAGCAGAGCTGGCCGCCGCGATCACTTTCGCGCCCATAGCCTTGCCCAGCTCCACCGCTGCCAGGCCAACACCACCGCTGGCACCGAGTACCAGCAAGGTTTCGCCGGGCTGCAGGTTGCCTCGCTGTTTCAGCGCATAATAGGAGGTGCCATACACCATCATGAAAGCCGCTGCTTTCTCATCGGACATAGAGTCCGGAATTGGCAACAGGTTGGATTCCGGAGCAACCACTTCTTCGGCAAACGCACCCCAGCCGGTCAGAGCGGCTACCCGGTCTCCGGGTTTGAAACGGCTGACTTTTTCGCCCACTTCAAGCACTTCACCGGACAGTTCGCCACCGGGGGAAAACGGCATGGGCGGCTGGAACTGGTATTTGCCCTGAATGATCAGGGTGTCCGGGAAGTTCAGGCCTGCAGCCTTGACCCGGATTTTTACGCCGCTGCCTTTTACGTCCGGGCTGGCAATGTCTTCGATGACCAGATTCTCTGCCGGGCCATAGTCTTTGCACAGAATGGCTTTCATGGTTGCTCCTGGGCTGTCTGTCTTACCCTGATGGCGTCAGGGCGGGTCTGATTTGACGTTGTAATTGACCAGGATCAAGCTAAACGCACAGAGCCCGTGAAGCAAATCAAGGCTGCTTATTCATGGCAATAAGCCCGGCTGATAAGCCGACGGATTCAGAACAGTACAGCGCCCGCTACCACGGCGACGATGATCATCACACCGGCGGCCAGACGCATCAGGGCCATATTGCAGTACTCCGGATCAATCAAACGGGAAACAAGGCAGTGATACGCGTAACTGTCGCGTAACAGATCACATTGGCTGAATCGGCCATCAACGCCTGAAGATGAATCCCGGGACGAATTCCGCTATTCTTCCAGCCTTTCACCCACGCCCCGGACCGAATTTCGTCAGATCAGAGCTGCCCCATGTTTGACATCATCTATACTCTTGAAATGATTGGCGTTGTGGCGTTTGCCATTTCCGGCATGATCGTCGCCCGGTCCAAAAACATGGATCCGGTGGGTGTTTTTGCCATCGGTTTTATTACCGCTCTGGGTGGCGGCACATTGCGGGATCTGATCATGGACAATCACCCGCTGTACTGGATCAAGCACCAGGAGCAGCCGATCATGATCCTGGCCATGGCAATCGTGTTCAGCTACTGGAGCCGGGCCCATTCCCTGAAAGAATCGAGAATCGTCTTCCCGGACGCCATCGGCCTTGGCATTTTTTCCATTCTCGGTGCGCAACTGGCTCTCGATCTGGGCCACTCCTGGTTTATCGCTTCCATGCTGGGTGTAATGACAGGCTGCTTCGGCGGCGCCCTGCGTGACACCCTGTGCAACGAAGTTCCCTTTATTTTCCGCAAGGACCAGATCTACGCCTCTATCGCCTTCGCCGGTTGCTGGCTGTACTTTGTGTGCCAGTGGTTGCTGGAGAGCGAATCCATGGCGCTGACTATTGGCCTGCTGTTTATCGTGATTGTTCGCATGCTCGCGGTGCGCTTTGATATCCGCCTGCAACGAGACCAGATGCTGAACTGAACTCTGAATCATCCCTTGGCGTGAGGCGCCTGAGCCGGTAACATTGCCGTTTTTTCACCCAATTCACGTTTTCCGCACGCAAACTGACTTTCAAACTCCCTAATCCAGGCATTCTAGAGGCAGACCCAAGTCATGCTTGAACGACTGTTCCAACTCCAGGCCCACGGCACCACTGTCCGTAAAGAAGTGGTTGCTGGCATTACCACCTTCCTGACCATGGCCTACATCATCGTGGTCAACCCCAGCATCCTGTCGTCCACCGGCATGGATTTCGGAGCCGTTTTCGTGGCCACCTGTCTGGCCGCAACCATCGGTACGCTGATTATGGGCCTCTGGGCAAACTATCCAATTGCCCTGGCCCCCGGCATGGGCCTGAACGCCTTTTTCTCGTTCACGGTCGTCGGCAGTATGGGATACAGCTGGGAAGTGGCGCTGGGCGCTGTCTTTCTCTCCGGGTTTATTTTCTTCATTCTGAGTGTGGTCAAGATCCGGGAATGGATCATCAACAGCATTCCGATGTCCTTACGCTTTGGCATTTCCGCCGGCATCGGATTCTTTCTTGCTCTGATCGCACTGAAAAACGCCGGCATCGTGGTAGATAACCCTGCGACCCTTGTGGGTCTGGGCGACATTAAAGTGGCTGAGAGCCTGCTGTTCTTCGCAGGATTCGTACTGATCTGTGCACTTTCATTCCGCAGAATCACCGGCGCCGTAATGATCGGCATCCTTGCTGTTACCGTGGCCGCCATGATGCTTGGCATGGTGGAATACAAAGGTTTTGTGTCTGCCCCACCCAGCCTTGCCCCCACCTTTATGCAACTTGATCTGGCCGGCGCACTGAATGTTGGCATGATCAGCATTATCTTTGCCTTTCTGTTCGTGGATCTTTTCGATACCTCCGGCACCCTGATCGGAGCAGCCCAGCGTGGTGGATTGCTGGATAAAGATGGCAAGCTGCCCCGTCTCGGACGAGCTCTGATGTCGGATTCCGTCGCAACCATGTCAGGCGCAGCCCTGGGTACCTCAACCACCACCAGCTATATCGAATCAACCGCTGGCATTTCCGCCGGTGGTCGCACAGGACTGACGGCGGTTGTCGTCGCCCTGCTTTTCCTCGCCTGTTTGCTGCTGTCACCGATCGCGAGCATCATCCCTGCCTATGCGACCGCACCGGCCCTGTTCTACGTCGCCGTGCTGATGGCAAGCGGCCTCAAACTGATCGATTGGGATGACATCACCGACGCCGCACCAGCGATCGTCACAGCACTGACCATGCCGCTGACCTTCTCTATTGCAAACGGCATTGCCCTGGGTTTCATCACCTACGCCGTGATCAAGGCGTTGTCTGGCCGCTGGTCCGATCTTAACGCCAGTGTCGTTACCATTGCCGTTGTATTTGTTCTGAAATTCATGTTCCTGGACGCCGCCTGAGCGGCGCCCAGAGTAATCACCGGATCCGCCCATGGACTATTTTTCCGAGAGCATCAAGAAAGCCATCCGCACTGTGCCGGACTGGCCCAAACCCGGCGTCTCCTTCCGGGACATCACCACGGTCCTTCAGGACAAAACGGCATTTCGTAAACTGATCGATGCCTTTGTCCATCGCTACCATGGCCAGCACATTGATGCGGTTGCCGCCGTCGATGCCCGAGGCTTCATTATTGGCTCGGCGCTGGCCTACGAGCTGAATGCCTCTCTGGTACTCGTGCGCAAGAAGGGCAAACTGCCCTTCGACACCCTGGTGGAAGACTACGAACTGGAATACGGCACGGCTTCCGTCGAGCTACACGAAGACGCTTTCAAACCCGGCGACAAGGTCATCCTGGTGGACGATCTGATTGCCACTGGCGGCACCATGCTGGCCGCAACCCGTCTGATCCGCCGTATCGGTGCTGAAATCGTAGAGGTCGCAGCCATGATTGATCTGCCGGATCTGGGTGGCTCACGCAAGCTGCAGGAAGAAGGTCTGCAGGTTTATACTGTCTGCTCATTCGAAGGAGACTGAGCGGAGGCGCCACCATGGGCGATTATCAGCATCACTGGAAAGATGGAACACCGGTTCATCTTCCCCTTGGCAAAATCGTTTGTGTGGGGCGCAACTACGCCGAACACGCCCGGGAGCTGAACAACCCGGTACCGGAAGAACCGCTGCTGTTTATCAAACCCTCCACCGCAGCGGTTCATATCACCCGCCCGCTGGTCTACCCCAGAGGCCAGGGTGCGGTGCACTTTGAAACCGAACTGGCCGTACTTATCGGCCGCCCCCTGACCAATGCCTCCGCCAGCGAAGTGGAAAGTGCCATTCTCGGTTATGGCCTGGCCCTGGACCTCACCTTGCGGGACGTGCAAAGCAGCCTGAAAGAAAAGGGACACCCCTGGGAGCGCGCAAAGGCCTTCGACGGCGCCTGCCCGCTTTCACCGTTCGTTGCCGCCGACCAACTTGCCAAGGGCAACCTGAACTTCACACTGGATATCGACGGCCAGCGCCAGCAGACCGGGAATACCGGCGACATGCTGAACCCGATCGTGCCCCTGATTGCTCATATGAGCACCCAGTTCACCCTGTTACCCGGCGATGTGGTGCTGACTGGCACGCCCAAAGGCGTTGGCCCGCTTGTCAGCGGCCAGACTCTGTCCCTGGAGCTGGAAGATGTGTTATTTGTGGAGACCACAGTGGTCTGAACGCAACACGGATACGGATATTCAGACGAGCTGCAAACTTCCCGTAGAACAGGCACTACCATGGCCAGGAAACCCGTTACTTCACGCACAGGACGCTTCTTCAAACTCGCAGGCATGACCGCCACGGTGGCGGGCCAGTACGCCGGCCAGAGAGCGCGGCGCATGTTCCGCACCGAAAATGACGAAGGCGCCCAGAGCGAAAGCTACACCCGGATGGCCGGGCAAATTGCCGATACCCTGGGCGAGCTCAAGGGGGCGGTGATGAAGGTGGGGCAGATAGCCTCCCAGACCCAGGACTTCCTGCCCAAAGAATTCTCGGACGCGCTGGAAAAACTCCAGAAAGAAGCACCACCGATGCCATTCGAGGTGATTCTGGAACAGGTGGAAAGTGAGCTGGGCAAGCCGGTTGGCGAGCTGTTTGAATACCTGCAGGAAACACCCTACGCCTCTGCCTCCATCGGCCAGGTACACCGCGCCCGCCTGCACGATGGCACGGATGTGATCGTGAAAGTGCAATACCCCGGCGTGGATGAATCCTGCGACTCCGACCTCAAACAGCTACGACTGGCCCTGAAGCTCGGCGGCCTGCTGAAAATGCCCAAGGAGACGGTTGACCAGCTGTTCGGCGAAATCCGGGTGCGACTGAAGGAAGAGCTGGATTACGAGAACGAGGCGCGAAACCTCAAGCTGTTCCACGAATTCCACAATGATCAGCCGTGGGTGATCATCCCGGAGGTGGTCGACAGCCATTCAACCCGTCGGGTCCTGACCCTGGGGCTGGTGGAGGGCGACCACGTCAGCAAGGTCACACCGGAACACTACTCCCAGGAAACCCTCAACCTGATTGGCCACCGGATTTTCACGATCATGGCCGATCAGCTGTTCCGGTTCCAGTGCATTCACGGCGACCCTCATGCGGGCAATTTCGCCTACCGGCCGGATGGCACCATTATCATGTATGACTTCGGCTGCGTGAAGAAACTCAAACCGGAGATTGTCGAAGCCTACCGCAAAGCCTTGATCGCAGCGCTGGATGAGGACTACCAGGCCCTGGACCAGTACCTGATCGACCTGGGCGCTCGCGTGGACAGCCAACCGGCGGTCGATGAAGCCTATTACGCCATGTGGAGGGACATCCTGATCATCCCGTTCCTGAACGATGAGCCCTACGACTTCGCCGAGGCCGATATCCATAAACACGTGGCCGCAAAAACCAGCACGGTGTTCAAATACCTGGATTACTTCAAACCACCGGTCGAGAGTATTTTCATAGACCGGATGATTGCGGGGCATTACTGGATGCTAAAACGCTTAGGTGTCCAGGCAGCATTCAGAAGTGAACTGGAGAAATACCTCCGAGGCTAACGCCAAGTTCACAAATAACGCGAAACCCACTCCCGCACCCCTTCCGAGGCCCCTTTGCGAATCACCCGTGCCCGGGAGACGGACGCAGGTTCGCCGGGATCAATCACCGTGATGGGCACGTCAATGTCCACCTCGTAGACCAGCCCTGCCGCCGGATATACCTGCAGCGACGTACCCACAATCAGCAACTGATCTGCGGTGCGCACCACCTCTGCCGCCGCATCCAGCATCGGGACTTCTTCGCCGAACCAGACGATATGGGGCCGAAGCTGGGCACCGCGATCACAGGTATCCCCGGGATTGATGTCGTTGTAGCCGATGTCGTAAATGAGGTCCGGATAGGCGGAACTGCGGGCCTTGGTGAGTTCACCGTGCAGGTGCAGCACATTGCTCGAATCGCCGCGCTCATGCAGGTCGTCCACATTCTGGGTGACCACGGTCACCTGAAAACGGCTTTCCAGCTCCGCCAGCAAGCGGTGCGCAGGATTGGGCTGGACGGTTTGAAGTTGCCGCCTGCGCTCGTTATAGAACCTCAGCACCAGATCCCGGTTGCGCTCGAACGCCTCCGGCGTGGCCACGTCGTACACACTGTGCTGCTCCCACAGCCCACCGTTGTCCCGGAAGGTGGAGAGGCCGCTTTCGGCGCTGATTCCAGCGCCGGTGAGTACAACAATGTGCTCTTGCATCAGTCGAAGATCTTGCCCGGGTTCATGATGTTATTGGGATCGAACACCTGCTTGATACCGCGCAGGTAGGCAATTTCCGCCTCGCTGCGGGTGTACTGCAGGTAGGGTTTCTTGGTCATGCCCACACCGTGCTCAGCAGAGACACTGCCCTGATAACGCTCGACAATTTCAAATACCCACTTGTTCACCTGCTGGCATTTTTCGAAGAAATCTTCCTTCGCCATGTCCTCCGGTTTGAGGATGTTCAGGTGAAGGTTGCCGTCACCAATGTGGCCGAACCAGATGATCTCGAAGTCCGGGTAGTGTTCGGTAACCACGTTGTCGATTTCCTGGAGGAAGCCCGGCACCTTGGAAACCACCACCGAAATATCGTTCTTGTAGGGAATTCGCGGCGCGATGGATTCGGAAATCCGCTCACGCAGTTGCCAAAGGTTCTGTGCCTGGGTTTCACTCTGGCTGATGACGCCATCCAGCACCCAGCCTTCTTCCACACACTGCTCAAACAGTGCCATGGCATCGTCCATCACCTGATCAGAAACAGCCTCGAACTCCAGCAACGCATAATATGGCGCCTCGGTCTCGAACGGTGCCTGAACCTGGCCGTGGGCCAGTACATGCCCCATGGCCTGGTGAGAGAAAAACTCGTAGGCGGTCAGGTCCAGTTTCTTCTGGAAAGCCTGCAGTACATCCATGGTGTTGGTGAGGTCATTCAGGCCCAGCACCAGCACGGTCAGGTCGTCCGGCTTGCGGGTAAGCTTCATGGTGGCTTCGGTAATGAAACCCAGGGTGCCCTCGGCACCGATGAACAGATGTCGCAGATCGTAGCCGGTGTTGTTCTTGGCCAGATCCTTGTTCAGATCCAGCACATCACCTTTACCGGTCACCACTTTCAGTCCGGCAACCCAGTCCCGGCTCATGCCCCAGCGAATGACCTTGATGCCGCCGGCATTGGTGGACAGGTTGCCACCGAGCTGGCTCGACCCGGCGGAGGCAAAATCCACCGGATAGTACAGGCCGTTTTCCTCGGCGAAGGTCTGCAGTTGCTCGGTCACCACCCCGGCCTGGCAACGTACGGTGCGATCACTGGCGTTGAAATCCAGAATCTGGTTCATGTTGTCGAACGCTACCACCACCTCGCCATTGGCGGCCACGGCGCCTGCACTCAGGCCGGTACGTCCGCCCGAAGGTACCAGAGCCACCTGATTGTCATTGGCAAACTTCACCAGCGCCTGCACCTGCTCCGTGGTTTTCGGCAGGACAATGGCCAGCGGCTTGGGCGGGTAGATTTTGGTCCAGTCCTTGCCGTAATTGTCCAGATCCGCAGGATCGGTAAGAACCTTGCCCGGGTTTTCGGAGGTGGCAACCAGCTCTTTAAGGGAAGCGATGATCTGTTCGGAACTCATGGATGTGTCAGTCTCTTCGAAGTTGGGCCAGGGCCTGTTCAGAGATCACTCACAAAGAATTGATTCAGGCAAACCGGCGCGCTGTGAAAATCTGCGTTTATGGTATCATACCGCCCCTGTTCTGTGAGCCAGGCCGACGATCCCTGGCTGCAGGTCATTTCACGTGACGAAAGGTTCGGAAGCAAGCCCATGTCAAATACGTCTCTCGAAAAGAGCAAAATCCGGATCCTGCTGCTGGAAGGCGTGCATCAATCTGCCATTGATACCCTGAATGCCGCGGGTTACACCAATATCGAGTATCTGACCCATTCATTGGGTGAGGAAGAGCTGATCGAGAAGATTGCCGATGCGCACTTCGTTGGTATCCGCTCTCGCACCCAGTTGACCGAGAAAGTATTTGAAGCCGCCAGGAAGCTGGTGGCTGTGGGCTGCTTCTGTATCGGCACCAACCAGGTTGACCTGCAGGCCGCGACCCGCCGTGGAGTGGCCGTGTTCAACGCGCCTTTCTCCAACACCCGTTCCGTGGCAGAACTGGTTCTGGCCCAGGCCATCCTGCTGCTGCGCGGCGTGCCGGAAAAAAACGCCAAAACCCACCGTGGCGAGTGGCTGAAATCCGCCAAGAACAGCTACGAGATTCGTGGCAAGAAGCTTGGCATCATCGGTTACGGCAACATCGGCACCCAGTTCAGCGTGCTGGCCGAAAGCCTGGGAATGGACGTCTATTTCTACGACGTGGTTTCCAAACTGCCGATTGGTAACGCCACGCAAGTGGGCACGCTGCAGGAACTGCTGAACATTTCCGATGTGGTTTCCCTGCACGTACCGGAGACTCCGGCGACCAAATACATGTTCAAGGCCGAGCAGTTTGCCCAGATGAAGCCGGGCAGCATTCTGATGAACGCTTCCCGCGGTACCGTGGTGGATATCGACGCCCTGGCCGATGCCCTGAGTTCCGGTAAACTGCTGGGCGCAGCCATCGACGTATTCCCCGTAGAGCCCAAGTCCAACGACGAAGAGTTTGTCTCGCCACTGCGCGAGTTCGACAACTGCATCCTGACTCCGCACGTGGGTGGCTCAACCATTGAAGCCCAGGAAAACATCGGGCGCGAAGTGGCCGAGAAGCTGGCCATGTACAGCGACAATGGCACCTCCGTTTCTTCCGTAAACTTCCCGGAAGTGGCACTGCCGTCCCACCCGAACCAGCACCGCCTGCTGCACATTCACGAGAACGTGCCGGGTGTAATGTCGGAAATCAACCAGGTGTTCTCCGAAAACGGCATCAACGTCTGTGGTCAGTACCTGCAAACCAAGGAAGATATTGGTTATGTGGTGGTCGACGTGGACAAGGCCTACGGTGAGCTGGCGCTGGAAAAGCTCCGCCAGGTAAAAGGCACTATTCGCTGCCGCGTACTGTTCTGACAGACAGCTGCCTTCAAGAACCGGAGCATCCCCCTGGGAGCTCCGGTTTTTTTATGCCATTTCGGGCCACAACGCCGCATTTCAACAAAACTTCATGCTGCCGCCCTTGAGATTCGGCCATACGTAGCCATGCTGAAAAGTACCAGTCATTCAAACCGGGCCGGAACAGGCCCAGCATGGAGGTAATTATGTCCTTGAAGGAATCTCTGCAGAAGAAACTGGAAACCCAGACCGAGTACTGGAGCAAACAGATCGACAGCCTGCGTGCCGAAGCCGACGAAAAGATGGCCAAGGCAAAGGACGACCAAGCGGAAGCCGAAATTCAGAGAGAGTTTTCAGAGCGCATTCAGGCCGTTGAAGACCACATCGAGACTGCCCGAAGCAAACTGGGCGAACTCAAGGACTCCGGCGAAGATCAGCTGGAGGATCTGAAGAAGCGAATCGACGAATGGCTGCCTAGCAACACCAACTGATTGCTCCTGCCATAACGCAAAAAGCCCCGGCATAAACCGGGGCTTTTTTGTTGAATGCTGAGCAGGTTATTACTGCATCGGCACCAGTGTCAGCTCAACGCGACGGTTCTGCTCACGACCCGCAGCCGTATCGTTGGAGGCAATCGGGTAGCGCTCGCCATAACCGGTGGCCCGGGTACGACGGGGCTCAATGCCCTGATTCAACAGGAAGTCACGGACAGAAGACGCGCGACGCTCGCTCAACAGCTGGTTGTAGCTGTCTGAACCGGTGCTGTCAGTATGGCCTTCAATCTGGATGATGGTTTTGTCGAACTCTTTCAGAACGAGAGCCACAGACTCAAGAGTGCCGGTAAAACCGGAACGGATGGTGGACTGATCCGTATCAAAGGTGATGTTACCCGGCATGATCAGGTCGATCTGGTCACCATTACGGACGACGCGAACACCGGTACCTTCCAGCTTCTGGCGCAGCTGGGCTTCCTGGCGATCCATGTAGTAGCCGATACCGCCACCCACGGCCGCACCGCCAGCGGCACCAATCAGTGCGCCTTTGCCACGATCACTGCTGCTGGAGGTTGCTGCGCCAATAGCAGCACCACCGATCGCGCCAATAATACTGCCCTTGGTGGCGTTCGAAGTTTTCTCTTCCCCGGTATACGGGTCATAGGTCATACAGCCACTCAGGCCAACAGTTGCTACCGCAAAGGCAAGAATTGTCTTTTTCACTGTCTTCTCCCGCTTCTGTAATCGTTGGTCCGGAGCTTTTGGCACTACAGCCACTGCTTACTCCGAGAATGTATCGATAATGGTATTGAATACCGTCGCCTGCAAATCCTGCGCTTCGTTCACAAGATGATGACGACCGTCCGGTATTCTTCGTTCCTTCACTGAGGAGAATTTATTCCGGATAATCCTCAGATTGTGCTGCCAGTCTACCGTCAGATCCTTCTCACCCTGCACCACGGTGACCGGAAAATCCACCGGCCTCGCCGACTCAATGTGCGGCACCCATTGTCGCAATGCAGTCACCCAATCGACATGAACCGCTCTTGCCTGCAACGGGTCGTGTTCCCGCAGGAACCGAAGAAAGCGGGTATCGCCACTGTTCGGGCCGAATACCCGTTTCCAGCGAGTCAGGAACGGTTTGACCAGACTGTGGAGAATCTTTGCCCCCAGCCAGCCCATAGGCCTTACCAGTGGCGCCAGCAACACCACTTTGCGGAACGCCGAGGACTCCCGGTTGTGGTGGTTCGACAGCAGGTAGTCAATCAATATTGCGCCACCCGTACTCTGCCCCACTGCGTACCAGGGCCCCCGAATCTTGTCCCTGACCTTCGCCATTACTTCCGACAGTACGGCCTGGTACTCCAGGAAACTGCCAATGGCGGCCGGCGTGCCACTCGACAATCCGTGCCCGGGCTGATCGTAGGCCAGAACATCGAAGCCTGCACCAAGACAGCGGTCAATCAATTGGGTATACAGACCCACATGATCAAAATAACCATGCAGAATGAACACCGTGCCTTTCGGGCTGGCGCTCTCCGGCAGCCGGAAGTAATGCACCATCACTTCATGCCGCTCGGCACAGATGTACCCCTGATGGTAGACCACATCCGGATGCTCAACCCAAAGATCAAGGCCATAGAACCGGCAATACGCCTCCATCTCGGAACTCAGTTCCCGGCTGGCGGACGGATCAAACGGTTCCAGACGGTCCAGCAGGGAATGTCTGTCCCAATTCGGTATTTCTATGGTATCTGTTTTCCAGTACACGTAGAGTTAAACGCCTGTCATGAATCCATAAATGCCAGTCATCCTAACGCATTCACAAGGGAGAACACAGATGTTCCAGCCGCTTCTTGAGGCCGGGTTGAGAGGGACCATGCACCGTTTTGTGAAGCCCGTCCTGTCCCGGGCGTTTCCGTTATCGGTGCAGCGCCGATACACCCGGGAAGCTTATCGAACATCCTACCCGCCTAAAGACGTCAGTTTCGCGTGGGAAGACCTGGGCGATGTACCGGTGCTGCGCGCCTCCCCGGAAGACCGTTCTGGCGGCACCGTACTGTATTTTCACGGCGGAGGCTATGTTATGGGCTCTGCCGATACCCACCGGGGCATTGCCGGCCATCTGGCCAAATTCTCTGGCTGCGACGTACTGATCCCGGATTACCGGCTGGCGCCGGAGCATCCGTTTCCAGCCGCGCCGGACGATGCCGAAGCCGTATATCTGGCCTTGATCAACCAGGGGGTAAGCCCCGGCTCCATTGCCCTGGCCGGAGATTCCGCCGGCGGCGGTCTGTCGGTGGTACTGGCCATGCGATTGCGCGACCACGGTCATCCACTACCCTCATCCGTCACCTGCTTCTCGCCCTGGACAGATCTGTCAGAAAAGGATCTTTACACTCCGGAATGTGAACCGGTCCTGCACGCTGCCTGGACCTTCAAAGCCGCGAAAATGTATGCCAACGGCGTGCCTTTGACGCACCCGCTGGTGTCGCCTGTCTACGGTGACCTGAGTGGCCTGCCTCCCCTGCTGATTCAGGTCGGAAGCCAGGAAGTTCTGCTCAACGACGCCCGTCGATTGGCGGAGGCGGCCAAACAGGAACACGTGGAAACCACGCTGGAGATCTACAACAATCTCTGGCATGTATTCCAGGTGCACGCCGCGCAGCTTGACCGGGCCAGAGACGCTCTGGCCGTTGCCGGGCGTCACATCAGGCATCATCTTCAAGCCTGACGACACCCCGGATCAAAGCTTCCTTTCGAACCTTGGGCCAGCGCTTGACCTGCCATTCCAGGCGGGAGGCGCGGCTCCTGTCGCCGGCAGGCACATGGAACTCCAGGGTTAACGGCCCTTTACCTCTCAGGCTCCGGGCACCTTTGGGTGCCCCCGCCTGATGCTCGGCAAACCGCCGCTCCACATCTGTGGCAATTCCGGTGTAGAGGCTACCCGATGCGGTGCGAACAAGGTACAGATACCAGTTTTCAGCCATGGCTCAACGCCTGCTCCCGGTCACGGACCTTCTTCTGCTGCAGCCATAATCCCGCAATGATCAGCACCAGCCCGACGTAGGTCGAGGTGAGAATAACTTCGCCCAGAATGAAGTAGATAAACACCAGGGACAGAAACGGCGAGATAAAAATCAGATTGCTCACTTTCGAGGTGTTTTCTGCTTTTTTCATGGCCTGGGACCACAGCACAAAGGCTATGCCCATTTCAAAAACGCCGACGTAAACCGCAGCGGCCATCGAACTCCCGACCGGCATGACCAACCCCGCCGTCTGCCAGCACACCAGCACAATGACCGGCAGTCCAAATAGAAAATTAAGAAACAGGCCAACCACCGGGTCCCGGGTATCCCGGGTGGCAATAATCCAGTAAGACGCCCAAACCAGCGTGCTGCCCAACGCCAGCGAGACACCGAGCGGGTCCGAGAATGAGAGCGAGGTTACCGCACCGCGGGTGGCGATCACTACCACTCCGGCGTAACACACCAACCCCGCCAGAATATCGATCCTGCGCAGTTTCTGCCCCAGAAACGGCACCGACAGATAGGCCAGCACCAGTGCCCAGGTGTAATTAAGAGGCTGAGCCTCCTGGGCGGGCAGACGGTCGAACGCACCAAACAGCAGAAAGTAGTACAGACAGGGATTGATCAGCCCCATCAGCATGGACTGCAGGTATTGGCCACGCCGCAAACGGAACACCAGTCCCCAGCGCCCCTGTAGCATGAGGATAGCCGCCATCACGACGATGGATGCGGTACAGGCCACCAGCAGCATCTGAACCGGCGCAAGATCCGCCAGTGACAATTTGAAGGCGGTAGCAACGGTCGACCACAGCAGCACCGTGGCAAGGCCGTACATCATGGCCTGTTTCTGATCAGTCATGCCCATGCTCCAAATCCGACTCCAGCCAGCGATACAGTGTTCTGCGATTAATGCCGAGTATCTGGGCCGCCCGGCGTTTATTACCATCAACGGCAGCCATGACCCGGCGCACGTAATCCTGCTGGAGCATCTCCAAGGTGGGCCATTCGGAAAGTTTCCCGGGCGAAGCGGCAACGGCAGCCTGAACAATCCCGCCCTGGCGCTTCCGGATGCGTTCGGGCAAATGCTCGGGCTGTATGGTATCGCTTTCACAAAAAGTGACCGCCCGCTCAATCGCACTGGACAGCTCACGCACATTGCCCGGGAACGGATAATCGCGGAGTATCCTTAACGTGACGTCACTGAACTTCAGGAACCCCCGGCTGTGACGACGTGCTGCCTCACCCAGAAAATGCATGGCCAGCAATTCAACATCCTCATCCCGCTCCCTCAGGGGAGGCACCGTTAACGACAGGGTTTCGAGACGATAATACAGGTCTTCGCGGAAATGACCCTGCTCAACAGCCCGAAGCAAATCCACATGCGTTGCCGCCAGAATGCGAACATCCACCATTTCCTCATGGTCAGCCCCCACTGGTTTGATGCAGCCCTCCTGCAACACCCGAAGCAGTTTGGCTTGCAGCGCCAATGGCATTTCACCAATCTCGTCCAGCAGCAAGGTGCCACCGTTCGCCTCTGCAAACAGCCCCCTACGGGCCTGCCGTGCACCGGTAAAAGCACCAGCCTCGTGACCGAAGAATTCACTTTCCATCAAGTCTGGCGGTATACCGGCACAATTCACCGCAAGGAACGGCCGTGCTGAGCGCTCACTTTGCTGGTGGATTGCCCTCGCAACCAGCTCTTTCCCGGTTCCACTTTCGCCATTAATCAGAACCGCGGCCTGACTGCGGGCAACCTGGCGAATGTCTGACCTGAGGCGATCCATCATCGCACTGCCGCCGATCAAGCCCATGTTTTCATCGCCGCCGCGCCCGGACTGATACTCCGCCAACTGCCGGTTCAGATCCGCCTGGGCCAGCAACCGTTTGATCTTTAACCGGAGATGATCCGTTGAGAGCGGCTTGGTCAGAAAATCATCAGCGCCGGCCTTCAAAGCATCGACCGCCTGGTCCACCGTCCCAAACGCGGTAATCACGATAAAGGGAATACCGGGATGCTCGGCCTGCTGAAGCGACAGAATCTCCAGACCGTCACCATCGGGCAAGCGCAGATCCGATACGATCAGGCCCGGGCGTTCGTCTGTCAGAGCAGTCCGCGCCTCGGCCACCATACTGACCCTGCGTACGCGGTATCCATCCACTTCCAACTCCTCCATCAGCAGTTGGCCAAGGCTGGCGTCATCTTCGACCAGCAGGATCGTGACAGGCCGGCTGCTCATTGCCCCACCTCTTTCGGAAAATACAGCGCCATACCACAACCACCCAACTCGCTATCAATCACCTCAACGGCCCCCCCGTGTTCTTTCATGACACTCTGAACCACTGCCAGCCCTAACCCCGTGCCTTCGCCGGCCGGGCGGGTGCTGAAGAACGGCTCGAAAACCCTGGCGTGATGCTCCGCCGGTATACCAGGGCCATCGTCCTCGACCCGGAACACCCAAAACTCCCCGGTCTCGCCGACAGAGAGCGCGACTTGTTCCCGGCCAGCCTGACACGCATTTCTCACCACATTCAGACACGCCAGGCCAACCCGGAGCGGCTCCGCCCGTGTCGGCATCGGCCTGTCAAAAGCGTCGGCTTGCAGCGAAACCGCCTGGCAGCGCCTGTCTTCACGGGCGCGGGTAACGACGTCCTCGAGAATGTCTGCCAGGTTTACGGGTCGCCGGGACTCGGGCACATGCCGGAAACAGTCCAGCAGTTGCTGGATAATCATGGTCATCCGGTCCACCTGATGTTCGATATCATCCAGATGCCGTTGCTGCTCCTGCTCCAGCCCGGCCCTGGCCAGAATGCGGGCCCGGCCCTGAATAACGTTCAGAGGCGCCCCCAGTTCGTGAGCTACCCCGCCTGCGACCCGGCCAATCATCGCCACTTTCTCCTGGTATTCCAGCTGTTCTGCCAGCGCCCGTTCCCGGGCAATCCTGTCTTCGATTTCGGCCTCGGCCTCGGCCATTCGTTCGCCCAGAGCACGAATGCCCTGCTGAATCTGACGCAGCTCCTGTGGCCCTGCCCCCGGTGTCTCCAACCGCCAGGCGCCCGGTTGCAGAGAGGCCATGCTCTCCAGCAAACGGTTCACATGTCGCCCCACGGTCCGGTAATGCCCCAGAACGACAACGAGGATGATGGTGGCCGCAATCATCGACCAGATCACCACTGCCCACCAACGGCTGGTGGCTACCAGATCATGGAAATCACTGCGTTGCCGCGTTACCTGCAACAAACCCTGAATCCGCCCGTCTTCCGCAACCAGCGGCGTGAACTGGGAAAACACCGACTCGCCATCCACCCAACGAAACGCGCCCCCGAGCTCACCACTGGCGATTGCCTTTTCGGCGCTGGCGCTATTGGTGACATCGGAGTCAGCAACACCGAGACTGGCCACCCGGTCACCCTCTGCGTCAAACACCGAGGCCCCGGAAATGCGCCCGATCTGGAAGATGGATTTCAGGGATTCGCCCAGGACCAGTTCATCGCTTTCGGCCAGCGCCTTACTCACCGGCCCGCTGACCGCTCGCGCCACCAGTTCCAGGTCTTCACGAAGGCGATCGTTCAGAGCGCGCTCTACCGCCCCCATGCCAATGTAGATAGCAATGCCACTGAACAGCAGCAGCGGCACTACAATACTGAGCACCAACGTTAATTGCAGCGACCGGAACAGTGCTCCCACCCGTTTTCCCATCAACGCCATAAACACCACTCTGCAGAAATGTCACAGCCTTTCTGCCACATGTGGCATTTTGCCACAAGACAGATTACTGAGCTTTAACCATAGAGCATCCATAAACTACTGTTTTTATTGCCTTTATAGAGAAATTAAAACCTGGCACGGGAATCGCTATTGTCACATCGACATTCACAAGTTTGTGGCTGGACGACCGAGCCGGCCTCATTAAAACCAGGAGTAAAGCTATGAACAAACTGCTTGTATCCATCACCGCATCTCTGGCACTGCTGGCAACCGCACCGGTGATAGCACAACAGAACCCGGCCCCGGCCGAACAGGGCTCCGGTTACAGCAACCCCGCCGCCGCAGGCAGCCAAAGCACCAATTACAGCGATGCTGAGCTGAAACAATTCATTGAGGCACAATCCGGTGTTATGGAAGTGCGAGAGGAATACATCGAGAAGATCGAATCAGCCGAGTCTCAGCAGAAGGCCCAGGAACTGCAGATGGAAGCCAATGATGAAATGGTCTCGGTGATCGAAGACGTGGGTATCGATATCCCCACCTATAACGCCATTGCCACCGCTTACAGCAGTGAGCCGAAGGTACGCAACCGCGTTGACGCTCTGATGTAAATTTCCTGCATCCGGTTCGTCGTCTGGCCCCGCTTCGGCGGGGCTTTTTTGTGGCTGTTCGTCTGGCGTTTACACATCGGCCTTTTCTCCTCGGTCTGTTGTGTTACCTTTTCCCTCTAGACTCAAATGCGCCGGATTCTGGAGCCCTGAATACAATGACCAAACGCCACCCGCTTCTCAGCTTCAGCCTCGTTGCCACTGCGGCAGTGATGCTGCTGACCGGCTGCTCCGACAATGGCTCCTCGTCAGCCGCGCAGAGTTCGGCGGACGGCAAACCAGAGTATCCGGTCACCTGGCGCTTTGCCCTGGAAGAGATTGAAGGCAGTGTTCAGCATCTTTACGCACAGCAGTTCAGGGAACAGGTCGAAGCGCTGTCTGGTGGAAGGATTGAGGTCGATGTCTTTCCTTATGGCTCTTTGGGCACCTCGGCCCAACTGACAGAACTGACTCGCAACGGCTCAGTCAACCTGGCCTTTGCCTCGCCCGGCCACCTGGCCGATACCGTTCCGGAAACCGGCCTTTTTAATCTTCACTTCCTGCTTCCGGAAGAACAGGAACCGGCCCGTCGCCTTCTGGAGGCGCCCGCGTTTATTTCCGCATTTGAACCGGCCTACCACAACGCTGGCCTGCAACTGCTGGGGTTCGTGCCGGAAGGCTGGATGACCTGGACGGCCAACAACCCCCTGAGAACCCCCGCCGATTTCCAGGGGTTAAGATTTCGCACCATGACCTCGGAAACCGCAGCAGAGGCTTTCCGAAGCTATGGTGCTGACCCCGTACAGACGCCTTTCGCCCAGGTATACAGCGATCTCCAGCTCGGCAACATCGACGGCCAGAGCAACCCGGTGTTTGCTATTGAGGAAATGGGGTTCCATGAAGTCCAGAACGTCATGACCATGGCCAGGGCCTCACGGTTTATCGCATCTGTTGTGGCCAATGAGGACTGGTTCGCAGGACTCCCCTCGCAGGAACGGAAATGGCTGGAGGAAACCATTGCACAGCTATCCGAGGAAGCCTGGACTCTCCAGGAGGACCTGAACAAGGAGCGGCTGGAGACCATACTGGAACAGGGCGGTATCCGGGTCGTACGGCTGACGGAAGCTGAAAGGGCGGCCTTCCGCGATGCGAGCCTGCCCGCCCGGCAACGCTTTATCGAACTGACCGGAGAGAAAGGCCAGGCGCTGATTCAGCGGGCAACGTCGATTGCGGGTGACTGATCAGCCCTGCCCGGATCAGGCTTTCTGAGCCTGCAGATAAGGGTAGGAGACCATCGGGACACCCTCGTCACCACAGATCTCCGCGGCCCTTGCGGTCAGGTCTGAAATGAAACGCGCCTGCTCTCTGGGCTCCAGCGGGTAGGCTTTCAACCGATAGCACATACCGGCTTCCCGTGCGGCAACCGTGACCAGCACCGGCTGGTAGGTTTTGGTGAGCGGGCAGGCAAAGATCGCATCCCGGAACAGGCCCAGCATCCGGCCGACATCGTGGTTCGGGTCCAGAAAAACCTCGGCCACGCACATCAGGTTATCCGTGCCGTCATTGCCATTGGCCAGCAGTGTATTCCACAGCAGGCTGTGGGGAATCACAATCACGGTATCATCCAGCGTCACGATTTCTGCGGCCCGGGTACCGATACTCCGCACCTCACCATAGCGACCGTTCACTTCGATCCAGTCACCCGGTCGGTAAGGCATTTCATAGAGCGTAACGATACCTGCAATGAGGCTGTTGGCGTAGTCCTTGAACGCAAAACCCAAGGCAAGACCCAGGGCACCGAAGATGGCAATCATGTTCTCGAATGAGGGTTCCACCAGAATGGGCACCACCACAATGATCGTCAGAACAATGACCAGAAGCCGGAAAAGAGGAACGGATGCGAGAAGGTACAGCCTCGGTTTTCCCGATAGTTTCGCAGCCAGTACCGGAACTGCTTTCTGAACCATCAGGATCAGCAACGAAGCCGCAACGATGACCGCCAGGGCTTCCAGCAAAGCCTCGGAGGTAATTGAAGACAGTGCGTCCTTGATACCGAAATCGCCCATAACCGTTTCTCCTAGAAGCTGTCCACCGGATACCCTTTGGATTGCAGATACCGCCGCACAGCCGGATACGCCAATGCCTGCACCCGAAAGATGCCTTCCTGCTCATCCCCGGTCACTACATCGGCTCGTTCCAGCCGGGACAGCGCTATCCGCAATTCCTCGCCAGGCAACCCCGACGTCAGCTCCAGCTGCCCCAGGCTCAGGCCGCCATGCATCAACAACGCATGCAGCAGGTAGCCGGACCGCCGGGCTGAACTCTGGGGCACGGCAGGCAAACTCAGCTGATCCAGTGGCGCCACCCAGCACTGGCGGCCCTCTTGATGTGCATCCCCTTCCCCTTGCTGCTGCGCCTCATCCTCGGGCCGTGCCCGAAGAGTTCGGCGCCAGATAGCCAGGGCAACCCCCGGATTTCCCCGAGCCAAAGTGGCCAAATCCCGGGTAAACAGGCTGTATTTTCGCTCGTCGTCCCCGGTTGGCGCCGGCAGTACATACAGGCCATCCTGGGTCATTCTCGCCGTCAGTGGTCCTTGCGAGCGCTCCCCCGCCAGATGTCCAAGCCAGTTGGTAAGACGATCCCCCGACAAAGGGCTGGGGGTCAATGGGGCCAGGTGGAGCTCTGGCAGGTACTGAGCCCAGAACTGCCAACACCAGCTGGAACAGCCAATGATGCCCTCACCCACTTTATCCCGCGCCAGGCGCGCGAATAATTCACGCAACAAGCCAAGACCGGACCGGTGTCGCAGCCAGAAATCTGCCAGTTCCGGTATTACCCAGTCATCGTCCTGAAGCTGGTGATCCCACCAGCCGGTAATGTCTCTTTCAGGCATTAACAGATTGTCCGGCGGGGCGATCACCCGCCGCCCCGAGGCCCCCAAAGCTTCGGCAATACCTGAGAATGGTGGTGCCACCAGAAAACTGGCCTTGCGTGACTGCCCGCCTGACCGGCGCAACTGTTCCAGCTCGTTCAATAAAGCCCGGGCAAGTTCTTCACGATCCGGTACCGGGGCATAGTCCTGAATCTGGCGTTCCGACAGGGTAGGCAAATCATCCAGACTTCTGAACGCCTGTTCGTCAGGATGAATGCCCGCTTTTAACTGATCCAGAATATCCCGGAGACCACTGCGAATGGTTCTGCGGACGGAGGTCTCCGGAACCCGCCATTGCTCCAGAGGAATCAGCCCGCCAGGCAGGCATGGGTGATCAGCTTGGTTGTTGTCAGTCAAAGGCGATACTCCGGGCCTATTCAGGCACCAGCCAATCCATGGAAGGCGACAGACCGAGCCGATCGGGGCCGGTCAGATCCGACATCATGGCCGCAAAACGTTCATCGAACCCCCAGGGCGGGTTCACAATCAGCATGCCGGAACCCACCATGCCCCGTTCGGGCGGCTGATCCAGCATAACCTCGCACTGAAGAATCTTGCGCACCGAACCGGACGCCCTCAGCGAATCCATCAGCTTTTGTTCCAGGCCACTGGTTAACAGGGGATACCAGATAAGATAGACGCCATGGCGGCATTTTTTCCACGCGTCCATCAATGTCCGGGCTACGGCCTCATAATCGGTTTTGATTTCGTAAGAAGGATCAATCAGCGCCAACAGTCGCGGCTGTGCCGGCGGCAGACAATTCAGGAGCCCTTTCAGGCCATCCTCATGGCGCACCTTCACCCCCGATTCATCAGCCCACTGAGTCAGCTGACGCTCTTCCGAAGGGTGCAGCTCGAAAGCGGTGACGGAATCACCCGGTCGGCAAAATTCCGCAAACCATGCCGGTGAGCCCGGATACGTCTGCAGCAGCCCATTACCCGGGTTGTACCGCGCCAATACCTCCAGAACCGGCTGCCAGTCGCCGGAGGCCAGTTGCTCCCGGATCCGCCACAAGGCCTGAACACCCCCGTCAGCTTCCGCAGTTTTTCGGGCCCGCTCGCTGCCAAGATCGTAACGGGCACTGCCCGCGTGGGTGTCAAAACAGGCTATGGGGCTTTTCTTGGCTTGCATCATGGCCAGCACCAGCGACAGTGCGGCATGCTTCTGAACATCGGCAAAGTTGCCGGCGTGGAAGGCGTGAAGATAACTCAGCATAAAAGGCTCCCGGAATCAGGAGCCCATTAAGCCGCAGTCGTCCTGCCCAGGCAAGCCGTCAGCAAAGCCAGAGACCAAAAACACTCACCACTCACGACCTACGAGGGTGCCATGATCACTGCCTGGGTGCAGAATGAAGCCCCTGATCGACTCCTCCCGGGCTGTTGACGATTTCGTGGTGTCCCCCGGCTTAAGCACACCCGGGCTAACTGGTATGCTTGGCAAACATTTTTCCGGAGGACGGCCCGTTGCCAGCACCCAAACCAGACACTATCGACCAGCTCTACGGACTGATTGCCAACGAAGAGGACGCACGGGTCTGTAAAGACATCCCGGAGGACGCCTGTCGGGAAGTACCCCGAAACTTCTTCCTGATTCTGTTCAGCAATGTGCTCACCAAACTCGGCGACTTGCTGATCAGCCCCAAGACCGTGCTGGCCTGGCTGATGAGTGCCGTTGGCGCCCCGGCTCTGGTAGCCTGGTTGGTGCCTATCCGGGAGTCCGGCTCCATGGTGCCGCAGATGGTGATCGCCGCCTGGGTGCGTCGCAAGGCGGTGCGCAAATGGTTCTGGACCCTGGGCAGTTTCGGGCAGTCCGTCAGCGTGGCTGCGATGGCGGCAAGCGTGTGGTTTCTTGAAGGCTATGCGGCCGGTGGCGGTATTGTCGCGGCGCTTGTTGTGTTTTCACTGGCGCGGGGATTCTGTTCGGTCTCTATGAAAGACGTTCAGGGCAAATGTATCCCCAAAACCCGCCGGGGTCGGCTGTCTGGGCTGGCAACCACCATTGGTGGCACCGCCACGGTAGTGCTCACAGGACTGTTGTTCTGGGATCGGGGCGACCCCAGCATTGCGTTCTACACCACATTGCTGCTCCTGGCAGCTACGCTGTGGGTGATTGCCGGGGTTCTGTTTGCCAATGTGGAAGAGTACGCCGGGGAAACAGGGGGCGGTGGCAACGCTATCAACGAGGCTTTTAAAAGCCTGTCGCTGCTACGGGACGATGCGCCCTTCAGGCATTTTGTCATCACTCGTGCACTGCTTTTGTGTTCGGCTCTCGCGTCTCCCTATTTCGTGGTGCTCGCCCAACAGGAATCCGATATCGGCTGGATGCTGGGTGTCTTTCTGCTCGCCAGCAGTCTGGCCAGCTCCCTGAGCGCCAGCTTCTGGGGTTGGGCCGCCGACACCTCCAGCCGCCGAGTAATGATTCGGGGTGCCGCCATGGCCAGCTCGGTCTGCCTGGTGGTTGGTGTTCTGGCGCTGGTGCTGGGCCCCGGGTTTGGCGGTGCCTGGTTCTATCCGGTCGCGTTTTTTGTGCTGAGTATTGCCCATGCCGGCGTGCGCCTGGGGCGTAAAACCTATCTGGTGGATATGGCCGGTGGCAACAAACGGACAGACTATACAGCAGTCAGCAATACCGTTATCGGTGTGTTGCTGCTGGTAACCGGGGGGTTCACAGCCGCCATTTCCATGATTTCGGACGTGGCGGTGATTCTGGTATTGGGCCTGATGGGGCTGGCGGGTATGCTGAGCGCATTACGCCTGGAAGAAGTGACGGAAGGCTGAGCCATCAAGACCCCGTTACATCGGGGTCTTGCCATCGTTCAGGGCCAGGGCGCCTTTGACAATTCGGTAGATCACCCAGATCGCAATACCCAGCAGAATAAACCAGCCCACGATCAGCATGGTGGTAATCACCCCAATGACTGTCCACAGCAAACCAATCCAGAAGGTGCGGATCTGCCAGCGGAAATGGGGCTCTATCCAGGTACCACGGACATCATCCAGTTTGACGTAGTTGATGATCACGCCCACCAGTGCCGTCAGCCCCCCCAGGAAAAAAGACAACGCCTGCAGGATGTAAACCACCACCGCCAGATTCCTCGCAGAGCTGGGCTCCTGTGATTGCTGACCGTCAGGTTTTGCGGGGATATACTCGGTTTCGGACACAGGTGTTCTCCTTGTTACGTCCCTGGCAGTCTATCACAGCCTTGGCTGGAGCCCAGTGCGATCAATTCCCCGCCGGCCGATACCCAACCCGGAAACCGCCCCAGTGCTTACCGTTCACATAGATGGGCACCGACAGGTCGTGCATGATCTCACCGGTGTCCCGGCGATAGGTCTGGAGCAGCATACTTTCGGTATGACTCCCACAGCGTATGCCAGTGCGGTCATTGAACAGTCGCTTGCTGCGGCTTTTCACCAGGTCCACTTCCGGATTACCACTCGGCGGGTGGGCAAAATCCTTGTTATGGGTAGGCACATAACCGTCCGGCGCGCAGGCGATGGAGAACACCATGGCCTCATGGGATTTCTTGATGGGCTCCTGTATTGCCGGAAACATCTGGTCAGTAAACCGATCGAAGCTGCTGGAATACTGTTGGGGCTGGGTGTTGGCAATCGGTGTTCGCTTCTTGTCAAACAGCGCCGCTTCACTCAAACGGCCCTCTCGAATTGCCGCCTCAAACAACTGGCCAATCTGCTGCGCCCCTTCCAGTGCTTTCTCATAAAACGGCCGGTGGTAGCTTTCGCTGCTGTTCAGCGCAAAGGCAGCATTCGCCTTCTCCGCCAGCTCCATCAACGTGGAAGCCTGGTCCGCCAGCGATGCCACACTGGTATCACTTTCGGATATATGGTCACGGACAGACTCAATAGCCGAAAACACCTGGGCCAGACTCTGCTCGTTGTTCTGGTCGATCTCGGCAATACGGGCAACCTGCTGCTGAACCCGGTCGGATTGATCCCGAATCTGATCCAGCTGGCCGCCAACGCTCTCTACAGATGCCAGCCCGTCTTCCACGGTTTTCGCCAGAGATTCAATGCGGGACACAATCTTGGTTGTGTCATTCTGGATTTCGTCGAGGGTGTCTGCCACTTCACTGGTGGCCTGGGCAGTGCGCCCGGCCAACTGCCGGACTTCATCAGCCACCACCGCAAACCCGCGGCCCTGTTCACCGGCGCGGGCCGCCTCAATGGCGGCATTCAGTGCCAAAAGATTAGTCTGCTCGGCGATACCCTGAATGGTGGACGTCACGCCCTGGATCTTGCCGGATTTTTCGTGCAGGGCCTGAATCAACCTGAGGTTCTCTTCCGACTGTTGATGCACCAAGCGCACATTTTCAATGGCCGACACCAATGACTGACGCCCCTCCACGCTGACTTCGCGATTCTGCAATGCCATGGTGGCGGCGTTGGTGGCCTGTTCCGATGATTCCCGAACCGATTCCGTGATCTGGCCGGCGTAGTCGGCCATCTGAGCGGTTTCTTCAACCTGTCGGTCCAGGCGCTGCTTCACCTGATCCGCCGCAAACGAGACTTCGGCGGCCGAGATGGCATTCTTGTCGGCACTGGCCGAGAGGGTTTCAACCAGGGCCTTGCCCACACGGGCATCCGCCAGAAGGTGCGCACACTGAGCCCGCAAGGGATGATTGTCAGCCAGGGAGCCATCATTCAGGTCGTTGATTCCACGCTCTATTGGTTCAAGCACCCGTAAAACCAGATAGCAAGCCGCAGCAGCAAGGCCCACAAGGAGCCCGATTAACAGAGAGGCGGCATCGAGCCCCATCAACGGAGCCACCAGAATGCAGGCAATACCGAGCGCAACAGCAATGCCCACCCCCCATAAAATTGCAGTGCGATCGAGTAAACCCATGGTGCCCTCATCTTTATCATTGCTAACGCAAGCATGTTGTTATTGCAGGCCATCCCGGAGAGTAAAGAAATGATATGAGTTAATAACTGCTACTTTAGTGGATTAAAGATACCACTATTGCAGGGCCCAAGGAGTTTATCGGCATCTGGAAGGAAATCTGAAATACAGAAGAGAAAAGCCCGGGCGGAACGAGTCCGCCCGGGCTTTTTGGCAGCGCCTGACAACCGTTATGGCTGATCAGGCACCGATAACGCCGCTGTCATCGCGGGTAACGATAACCGTTGCATCACGCGGACGCGGATCGTTGGCATCCGGCCAGTTTGCTTCCGGGTGCTGGATATTGACGAACATGGTCTTCACATCCGGTGTGGAGACAACGCCTGTAACCTCACAGCCAACCGGCCCAACGAAGAAACGCTTGATCTCGCGGGTTTCCGGGTTGGCCGCCAGCATCATGTTGTTCTGATAAGGTGCTGCATCGGAGCCGTCGGTCTGAATCCAGAGGCGGCCGTTATAATCGAACCAGAGGCCATCCGGACTGTTGAAGATGTTGTCATCAGTCAGAGATACGATAACCTGGTCGTCAACCACGGTTTCCGTGCCCTGCTCACCGGCGAACACGAAGATATCCCAGTCAAAGCTGGTCGCAGTGTGGTCGTTGCCGTCTTCGCTCCAGCGAATAATATGACCGGTCCGGTTGTTGGCATTCGGATTTGCCGCGTTAACCTGCTCCTCCGTCCGGCGGGAGTTATTGGTCAGCGTAAAGTAAACCTGACCGGAATTCGGATCTACAGCCCCCCACTCCGGGCGATCCATCGGGGTCGCACCTGCGATGTCGGCAGCCAGGCGAGTGTTCAACAAAACATCAGCCTGATTCTCAAAACCGTCAAACTGAACGTTGCCAACCATTTCGCCCTGGGCCGCAGCCACTTTGGCAGCAAAATCCGCATCGTTCAGATCCAGCGCCAGCCAGTTCCCCGAGCCATCGTCATTAAAGCGAGCCACGTAGAGCGTGCCCTCGTCCAGGAGGTAGCCGCCGGCCGTTGCAGCGTAATAGGGCTTCGAGGAGACAAATTTGTAGATGTACTCGAAACGGGAATCATCACCGGAATAACATACGACCGGCTCACCTTCCTTAACCGGCGCAAAAATCACACCCTCGTGACCAAAGCGGCCCAGCGCGGTTCGCTTCTGTGGTTTGCTCTCTGGAGTAAACGGGTCAATTTCCACCATGAAACCGTAGGTATTGGCCTCATTCCGGTAATCATCCGCCGCCGACGCCATGGCGGGTCTGCTCCCGGGGCTGCGTTGCATCGCTATTAGCGAAGTACCCGTGCCAGTTTTCCTCAGCCGCAAGGTAAGTTCCCCACGGCGTCGGGCCCATCGCGCAGTTGTTCAGAGTACCGCGGGTTTCCGTTGCATCCGGACTGTATTTGGTGACCAGTTTGTCGTAACCACGCACCGGACCACGGATATCCATTTCGGTATTACCCGTAACCCGGCGATTAAACGGACTCCCGAAAACAATATCCCACTTGCCGTTGTTGTCGCGTTTGATATGAACCACAGACACACCGTGCGCGGCGATTTCCTTGCGCACTTCATCGGCCGGACGCATACCGTTGATGTAGGTAGCCCCGTTGGCATGCAAAGCGCCTTGATTGATGTACTCATGGTTCATCACCAACAGACCTTCGCTGGAGCTGTTACCACCGGCTTTCAGATCAATCGGGAAAAAGTGCACGCCGTCATGATGCATGCCCATTTGCTGCTCTTGCTCTTCTCCGGTATTGGTGCCATCCGGCTTATAGGCCGGGTAAGACCCGGTAATTGGCGTGCCCCAGGGAAGAAACGCTTCAGAGGAGTATCCCTCGGGAACAACGACCTGATTCGCGGTTGAAGTAGGGACAGCCTTGAAACCCAGTTCAGTGCTGGATGTGTTTCCACCGGTAGTACCGCCATCGTTGTCACTATCACTGTCACTGCCACAACCGGCAAGCCCCAACCCCATAACGCTGGCCAGAGCGGCGCCTACGCTACCTTTCATGACGGTACGACGCTGCATTCTGGCAGACAGTACCTGATGGAACGGGGTGTTTTCGGAATGATTGACGACTGGCTCGTAGTTCGGGTCCAGGTAATTGGGATCAAGATCGTGCTTGGCCATGGTTTGCCTCTCTCGGATTGGTGGACAAGTCCTTTATTTCGAGAGGCAAGTGTCGGCAAGTAATGTGACAGGACGTAAACAGATTTAAGTCAGAATGTTGAACGTTCGATGACAACCGGTAAGGCAGAAACAGAAACGGGGCCAAAAGGCCCCGCAACCGCGCGATGCAACTCAGCTGATCACTGAGTCATTTCGTCGTAGCCTTCTTCCATGGAGTCCGCTGCTTCTTCCATGGAGTCACCCGCTTCATCCGCGGCTTCTTCAATCTCGTCGCCGGCGTTTTCGGCACCTTCCTGCATTTCACCAATCACGCCTTCATCCTGACCCGTGGCTTCTTCCCAGGTTTCTTCGGTGGCGTTAGCGGCGTCGTCCATCATTTCCTCGGCATTTTCACCCGCTTCTTCAAAATCCGCGCCTTCATCGCTCTCGGAGCTGCAGGCAGAAAGTCCAAGCGTGGCAACCAGTGCGAGTGCGCTCAAGGTAAACTTGTTCATAACATGTCCCTCTGTCGGTATATGTGTACAACGCCAACAGAGTAGAGGCAGCCCGCGGTCAATAGCAATTACCGGGCGATTACCCTTTCGTTAACCGCTCACCGTCGATCATGATGATGTGGTCCGCTGAGACCACCTGTCCTTTTCCCAGCACCACGAAATCCCGCCCGGCCCGGCTAAGCACTTCCCGGATAACGCCGTGAACCACGCAGACCTGCCCATTCGGGTCCTGATAGATGATTTCTGCCAGCTTCATGGCGCGCGCGTATTCCTGGAGCCGGTGCTGCAACGTCCAGGACATAGTGGCCGGAGATGGATTTATGGCACTCATTCGACGCTTCCCTGTTTTTTTTGTTTCCAAAAGTCTGGACCACAAGCTCTGGATTCGCCAGCTGGAGCCTGATTGTCATTAGAGGCCAGTTCGCTTAACCAGACTCTCTTACTTGTTGTATTGCCAGATTGTCCGACATAAATTGAACAAACAAACACAACGAGTTCCACGGAGAGCCCATATGAACGCCAAAGTAAAATCCTCGCTCGACACGCACCAGGTCGCCGCGCCCCGGAAAACCGGGACATCGGATTCAAAAGACACCGCCACCAAGGCCGAGACCTGGAAAGATCCCAAGCGCTACATGTGGCTGTTGGGGCCTGCGCTTCCAGGCATTGGCCTTGCCGCTCTGACTGGCTATGCCCTGGCCCCGAAACGACTGAAGGCTCTGGCCTGGACCGGGCCGGCACTGGTGCACGGCATTATTCCGGCACTGGACCGGGCGATTGGTGAAGACAAGAGCAATCCTCCTGAATCGGCGGTAAAGACCCTGGAGCAGGACAAGTATTACGACCGTATTGTGAAGGCGTTTATCCCCACCCAGTACGCCATGACCTTCATGGGCGCCTGGCTGGCCAGCCGGAAAAACACACCACTCGAGGACAAGATCGGCCTGACCCTGACCGTAGGCGCCATCAACGGGGTAGGCATCAACACCGCCCATGAGCTGGGCCACAAGTCCAATAAACTGAACAAACTGATGGCCATGGCCGCCTTGGCCCCCACCGCCTACACCCACTTTGTGGTGGAACATAATTTTGGTCATCACAAGCGGGTAGCCACACCGGAGGACCCCGCCAGCAGCCGAATGGGCGAGAGTTTCTGGAAGTTCCTGCCCCGAACCGTGTTCGGCGGCATCAAGTCGTCGATCAAGATCGAAAAGGCACGCCTGGAACGCAAGGGTAAGAGCTTCTGGAGTCTTGATAACGAACTGCTACAGGGTTGGGCCATGACGGCCGGGTTCTTTGGCGCCACGACGCTGGTCTGCGGCCCGAGGGCGGTGCCGTTCCTGGCGGCACAGGCGGTTTATGGCGCCAGTCTGTTGGAGAGTGTGAATTACATCGAGCACTATGGTCTGTTGCGGCAGAAGGACAAGAATGGCAAGTATGAGCGCACGAAGCCGGAACACAGCTGGAACAGTAATCACATTGTGACCAACCTGTTCCTGTATCAGTTGCAACGGCATTCTGACCACCACGCCCATCCGACCCGGAGTTTCCAGGCCTTGCGTCATTTTGAAAAGGCGCCCCAGTTGCCGGGAGGGTACGCATCGATGCTGTTGCCGGCCTACCTGCCGCAGTGGTGGTACGAGACGATGGATAAGCGGGTAATTGACCACTACGAAGGGGATCTGTCGAAGATCAACTGGGACCCTGATCGCAAGGAGGAGTTGATGGCCAAGTATGCGGACTATGCTGCGAAAGTGGCAGCGGAGGCTGCGGCTCGGCGGGCTGGCTCTTCTTCTGAGTCTGAGGCTGCCTGATTTCGTGGTTTGATTGCCGGCCCCAGCCTGTTGGTTGGGCGCCGGCTGCGGGTTGGGGCCACCCTTCCGGGAGACGCCATGAACCCATCCATGGGGGCTTGAGCGCAGCATCCCTGCTGCGCACACTCCCGGAAGGGTGGCCCCAACCCGTCGCTTTCGCTTCCGTGGGATAGTCGCTGATTCGACGATTCGCTAAGGACTAAATCTCGATTAACAGGGCAATCCTGCTACTTGCCTTTGAACACCGCCTCTCTTCTCTCCAGGAATGACTGGATTCCTTCTTTGACATCTTCGCTGGCCATGACCGGGCGTAGTTCCGGGAACAGACGTTCCTTGGCCGCTTCCTGGCCTTCGGACACGGCAATCTTGGACGATTTCAGGCTGCCCTGAACGCCTAACGGAGCCGCTCTGGCAATCTTCTCGGCGATTTCCATGGCTTTGTTGAGCTGTTCGCCGGGTTCCACCAGTTCCTGAATCAGGCCCCACTGGTAAGCCTGTTCCGCGGTCCATTCATCACCAGTGAGCAGGTAGCGCTGGGCGTTGCCCCAACCGATTTCCCGCTGCAGGCGAATGGTGGCGCCACCGCAGGCGAAGATGCCGCGTTTCACTTCCAACTGAGCGAAGCGGGTGCCTTTCGCGGCCACGCGGATGTCGGTGTTGAGCATCATCTCGACGCCACAGGTGAAGCAGATGCCCTGGGCGGCGAATACCACCGGCTTGGTGAGGCTATCGCCGGTAATGTCAAAGGGGTCGAGTTCGCCTTCGCCGGGTTCAATGCCTTTACCGTTGGCGAACACGCCGGCCCAGTCATCCAGTTGCAGGCCGCTGGTGAAGTGGTCACCTTCAGCGTACATCACTGCCACGCGCAGCTCCGGATCGTGCTGGAGCTGGTAATAGGCGGCAGCGATTTCGTGGTACATGGCCCGGTTCATGGCGTTCATTTTTTCCGGGCGGTTCAGTCCGATCAGCAAAACATGATTTTTCTTATCAACATTTACCAGAGCCATTGCGCTTTCCTTTCATGTTTTCTTGTCAACAGGCTATGCCCATGTGCGGGCGCGAACGGCTGGGAGTCCTTTCAGGGAACGTCTTTGGCCATGGATGGCCAAAGTCGAGCGCACATGGACGTGCTCGTAGCGTGTCCCTGAAAGGACTCCCAGCCGATCGTGCCTGCTCTCAAACCAGCGGGCTACATCAAGAACAAAAGCACCAAACTCAGAACCAATCAGCCTTCATATTCAGACACGTATCATCCTGATTCCGCAGCAGCACCAGATCCTGAGCCACGGTGGGTAATTCCCAGTGGAAGAAGTACTGGGCGGCCTGCAGTTTGCCCTGGTAGAAGTTGCGTTCGCTGTCGCTGTTGGCAGAGGCCAGAGCGTTGGCTGCCGCATTAGCCTGCCGCAACCACATCCAGGCGACGATGATGTGGCCGAACAGGTGAAGGTAGCAGCTGGCATTGGCCAGGGTTTTGTCGACTTCGCCGCCCATCAGGGATTTACCCAGGCTCTGGGTGACTTTTACTGCCTGCTGCAGGGTTTCGCTGAGGGACAACGCCCACTGCTGGCAGCGCTCGGTGGTAGCCGCCTGCAGATCTACCTGCATTTCCTGCATCAGCAGCTGCAGGCCGTGGCTCTGGTCCTGCCAGATTTTCCGGCCCAGCAGGTCCAGAGCCTGGATGCCGTTGGTGCCTTCGTGGATGGGGTTCAGGCGGTTGTCGCGCCAGCACTGCTCGACCGGGTATTCGCGAGTGTAACCGGCGCCGCCGTAGACCTGGATTGCCAGATCGTTGGCTTTCGGACCGTATTCCGAGGGCCAGGCTTTGATCACCGGGGTAAGCAAATCCAACAGCTTGCCGGCTTCCATTCGTTTCTGCTCATCCGGGTGGGTGTGCTGATCATCCATCAGGCGGGCGCCGTAGAGGCAGAGCGCCAGGCCGCCTTCGCTGTAGGCTTTCTGGGCCAGCAGCATGCGGCGTACGTCCGCGTGGTCGATGATGGGTACTTGCGGACTTTCCGGATTCTTTTCGCTGGCCTTGCGGCCCTGCAGGCGGTCCTTGGCGTATTCCAGGCTGTGCATGTAGCCCCGATAGCCGATCACAGCGGCGCCAAAACCAACGCCGATGCGGGCTTCGTTCATCATCTGGAACATGTACTTCAGGCCCTGATGGGGTTCACCTACCAGGTAGCCGTGGCAGTGGGCATCATCGCCGAAGCTCAGGGCGGTACTGGTAGTGCCGCGATAGCCGAGTTTGTGGATCAGGCCGGCGAGGCTGACGCCGTTGTGGTCGCCTGGGTTGCCGTTCTCGTCCACATGGAATTTCGGGACGATGAACAGGGAGATGCCTTTTACGCCCGCCGGTGCGCCTTTGATTTTCGCAAGCACCATGTGAACGATGTTTTCGGTGATGCTCTGTTCACCGCCGGAGATGTAGATCTTGGCACCTTTGATCTGGTAGTGACCGTCGTCAGTGGGCGTAGCGGAGGTGCGGATGTCCGCCAGGCTTGAGCCGGCGTGGGGCTCGGTCAGGGCCATGGTGCCGCTGTAGCGACCACTGAGCATGTTGGGCAGGAACTTGGTTTTCTGTTCGTCGTTGCCGAATACACGAATCAGGTTGGCGGCGGCGGTGGTCAGAAACGGGTAGCCGGCGGTGCCGGGATTGGCGGCGGTGAAGAAGCCGTTGCAGGCCGCCATGACGGATTCCGGCAGTTGCATGCCGCCGAGGTCGTAGTCGTATCGGCCAGCGAGGAAGCCGGCTTCGGCGTAGGCATCGAAGGCCTGTCTGACGTCCGGGAGCATTTCCACCTGGCCGTTGACGAATTTGGGTTCGTCTTTGTCGGCGGCGCTATTGTGGTTGGCGAATTTTTCTTTCGCCATTTTGTCGGCCGTTTCGATGACGGCGTCAAAGGTTTCTTTGCTGTGTTCGCTGAAGCGCTCGCGCTGGATGAGGGATTCGGTGTCCATCACCTCATAAAGCTGGAAGGCAAGGTCGCGGCGGTCGATCAGGGTGTCGGTCATTCTTGGTCTCCTGTTGATTGGCCATAGCGTCTCATAACGGCTATGGTTGTTGGAATTGTCATTTCTGACTTATTCTTGGCTGAATCCGCCAACCTTTGCGTTAGCAAGACGGCCACTGCCATGGGGATTCTCTTCCGGGAGACGCCGTGAACCCATCCCTGGGGGCTTGAGCGCAGCTTCCTTGCTGCGCACACTCCCGGAAGAGAATCCCCATGCCAGCGGCCTGATTTAGAGAATGCCGTCATGCCAGTTCATGCAACGCCACAAGCCAGAAAACAGGAATTTTCCCAGTGAAAACCGTCACTATCATCGGCTTTAACGGAGCTCTGGCCAGCGCCATCACCGGTATGATCGACCTGTTTCGCCTGGCCGGAGTGACCTGGGCCCGAATTCATGGCGAGCAGCCGACGGCATGGTTCAGAACCCGGCTGCTGACCGAGGATGGCGAGCCCTGCCGATGCATCAATGGCGTGACCCTGTTGGCGGATGGTTCCTGGCAGGATATTGACGAACTGGGTGCCGATGACTTGCTGATTATTCCGACCATTGGTGCACCCATTGATGAAGTTCTGCAAACCAACCCCCTCCTGATTCAGTGGCTTTCAAAGTTTCAGACTGCGACGCCCGGCGATGTTCGGGTGGCCAGTAACTGTACCGGCGCGTTTTTATTGGCGGCGGCGGGGTTACTGGACGGTCGGGAGGCCACCACACACTGGGGGTTTGGTGAACAGTTCAGACGGCAGTTTCCGGCTGTAAATCTCCATGCCGACAAGCTGGTCACGGTTGATGGCCCTGTGGCCTGCGCCGGGGGTGGTATGGCCTGGTGGGATCTGGGGGTGTATCTGGTTGAGCGGCTGGCAGGTGCGCAAGTGGCCCGTGAGTTGGCGAAGGCGTTTGTGATTGACGCCGGGCGCACGAGCCAGGCTCCCTATAGCGTGCTGCAGGCCAAGCGATACCATTCAGACAAGGTGATTCACCAGGTTCAGGATTGGCTGGAGGCGCATTTCAAAGAGCCGGTTTCATTGCCAGAGCTTTCCAGCTTCGCCGGGTTGTCCGAAAGGTCGCTGTTACGTCGGTTCCGGCAGGCGACAGGGGATTCACCGTCCAGCTATCTGCAACTACTCCGTGTGGAGGAGGCTCGCCGGCTACTCGAATCCTCAACGGGGGGGCTTGAGTCGGTCACCCGGGCGGTCGGATACGAGGATGTGAGTTCGTTCAGCCGGCTGTTTCGTCGGCATACGAAGCTTTCACCGGGCGCCTATCGGGCGAAATTCGGCCGATAGTATGGTGTTACAGGTCACAATTCAGTCTTTGGTAGTGTTTCTGTGGCGCGGGTTATGCATCAAACTGTCTTGTAGGCGATTTTTTGCCGCTGTACGTAAATAATCTTGACAGTATTAACCCTTCGGGGGAGGTCGTTTTCATGAACGCACCGTTGAAGCAGAGCCGGGCCGATGTACTTAACCGGCTATACGATATGAAGCGCAAGCAGCTCGCGCAGGCCAGTCAGCAGGGTAACAGCCTGCGTTGCCAGGTATTGGAAGCCGAAGCAGAGGCGATTTCCAATGCCCTGAAAACCGTTCGATAGCCATTTATCCAGACAACAGCTATCGAACGCCACTTCCGGTCAACTGATGACGTAGCAGGTCACTTTTTAGATGGCTGCCGCGATTTCGGTTCCCTGACGGATGGCCCTTTTGGCATCCAGCTCTTCCGCCACATCAGCACCGCCAATGAGGTGCGCTTTCACGCCTTTATCAGCAAGCTGGTCGAACAGTTCCCGATAGCTTTCCTGTCCCGCGCAGATGATCACGTTGTCCACGGCCAGAACTCTGGTCTCGCCGGTCTTTCCGTCCTTGTCGGTCAGGGTAATATGCAGGCCTTGATCGTCGATTCGATCGTAACGGCAACCCCGGAGCATTTCGACGTCCCGATGCTTGAGGCTGCTTCGGTGCACCCAGCCTGAGGTTTTGCCCAGGCCGCCGCCGACTTTGCCGGTTTTACGCTGCATCAGATAGATCTTGCGGGGCGACGGGGTCTGCGCCCGTTCAGCCAGGCCACCGGGGCCCTCAAACGTGGGATTCACCCCCCATTCCGCCTGCCATTCAGCCACACTCACCTGTTCGCCTTCCGGGTGTTTGCCAAAGTCGTGAGTCAGGAATTCACTGACATCAAAACCGATACCACCCGCCCCGATCACAGCCACCGACTTGCCCACCGGTTTGTTGTGGCGTAATACATCCAGGTACCCAAGCACTTTCGGGTGGTCGATGCCTTCAATCTTCGGTGTTCGTGGTTTGACGCCGGTGGCGATAATCACGTCGTCGAAGCCCTGTTTGATCAGCTCGTCGGCCCCCACACGGGTTCCGAGCCGCAAGTCGATTTCCAGCACATCAATCTGACGCTGAAAATAGCGCAGGGTTTCGTAGAACTCTTCCTTGCCCGGAATACGTTTGGCGTAATTGAACTGGCCGCCAATCTTGTCGTCAGCTTCAAACAGGGTCACTTGATGCCCCCGTTTTGCTGCCGTGGTGGCTGCCGCCAATCCAGCGGGACCGGCGCCGACCACGGCTACGCGCCTGACGACAGGCGCTACCGTGAACACCAGTTCGGTCTCGTGGCAGGCCCGGGGGTTTACCAGACAGGAGGCGCGCTTGGCTTGGAACACATGGTCCAGACACGCCTGATTGCAGGCGATACAGGTATTGATCTCGTCGCCGCGCCCCTGTTCCGCCTTGCGGACAAACTCGCTGTCGGCCAGCAGCGGGCGTGCCATGGACACCATGTCAGCCTTACCGGCAGCAAGGATTTCCTCGCCTTTTTCAGGCGTATTGATACGGTTGGTGGTACACACCGGGATGTCCACCTCGCCATAGAACTTGGCTGTCACATCCGCAAAGCCGCCGCGGGGTACCGAGGTCACGATGGTGGGAACGCGGGCCTCGTGCCAGCCAATACCCGTGTTGATAATGGTTGCACCGGCTTTCTCGATGGCCTTGCCCAGAGTGACGATCTGCTCCCAGGTCTGGCCGCCTTCCACCAGATCCAGCATGGACAGGCGGTAAATAATGATGAATTCCGGCCCGACCGCCTCACGCATGCGGCGAACGATCTCCACCGGCAAGCGCATTCGGTTTTCGTAGGGCCCACCCCACTTGTCGGTTCGCTTGTTGGTGCGTTCACACAGGAACTGGTTGATAAAATAACCTTCGGAGCCCATCACCTCAACGCCGTCGTAGCCGGCGAATTTAGCCAGCTTGGCGGCATTCACGAAGTCATTGATCTGCCGTTCCACACCTTTTGTCGAGAGGGCTCTGGCCTTGAACGGACTGATCGGTGCCTTGGTGGCCGAGGCCGACACAATCAGCGGCTGATAACCATAACGACCGGCGTGCAGCAATTGCAGGCAGATTTTTCCGCCCGCTTCATGCACGGCACCGGTCACATGGCGATGCAGCAAAGCAGTCGCACGGTTATTCATCGTAGACGCGAGCGGCGCCAGCTGCCCCACCAGGTTGGGGGAAAAGCCACCGGTTACCATGAGTCCGACGCCACCTTCCGCCCGTTCGGCAAAATACCGGGCGAACTTGTGGATATTCCAGAAACGGTCTTCGAGGCCGGTATGCATCGACCCCATCAGCACCCGATTCTTGAGCTCAGTGAACCCCAGTTCAAGCGGTTTCAGCAGGTTGGGATAGGCGTTGGTCATGGCGCACTCTCATCGAATATTTATCGGGAGTATACACTTGATCAATGGCAAGTTGACTTGACCTGACCGACGGGCCACGTATCATCGCATTTCAAGTTTGACTGACGGAGCAACCATGACCGCAAGGTCCTTCGGCTGCATTAGAATCACCCGCCCACCCGTTACCGCTGACATCGCGCGGCATCGGGGACGCCTTCCGTATTTCCCGGACCCGCCTGTTTCCTGCTGAATCCACCCGATCCATGCCGACCCGATCCCGATGCTCATCGTGCACGGTGGCTGGTAGGAGACTAGACTCAGGCAAACACGCCTTTGGTACTCATGTAAAAGAACACCGATAACGAGGTTGCGATGTCGCTACCGCTGGTTGTATTTCTGCCATTTCTGGGGGCTATAGCTGCCCCGCTGTTTGCCCTTGGAGGGCGAACAGCAATTGCGATTGCCTCTTCTGTTCCGGCGCTTATTGCCCTGGCTGCCCTGTTTCCGCACTGGGAAACACTGGCCAACGGTGGCACCGTCCTGCAATCCTGGGAGTGGTTACCGGCGATCGGCATTTCCTTCAGCTTCCGCCTCGATGGACTGTCTCTGCTGTTCGCACTGCTGATTCTGATTATTGGCGTGTTGATCATTCTCTATGCCCGCTATTACCTGAAGCCGGCCGAGAATATCGGGAAGTTTTACGCGCTGCTGCTCTGTTTCAAAGGCTCCATGCTGGGCATCGTACTCTCCAGCAATCTCTTGCTGATGATGATTTTCTGGGAACTGACCAGTCTCACCTCGTTCCTGCTCATCAGTTTCTGGAACCACAAACAGGACGCCCGTCGTGGCGCCCGCATGGCGCTGGCGGTGACCGGTGGCGGTGGGCTGGCGTTGCTCGCGGGCATTCTGATCATCGGCAACATTGTCGGCAGTTTTGAACTGGACGATGTGCTGGCCGCCGGCGATGTTATCAAAGCCCACGCCATGTACCCCGTCGCCCTGACGCTGGTACTGCTGGGCGCGTTTACAAAGTCTGCACAGTTCCCGTTCCATTTCTGGCTGCCCCATGCCATGCAGGCGCCCACGCCGGTTTCGGCCTACCTGCACTCTGCCACCATGGTCAAGGCCGGCATTTTCCTGATGGCGCGTTTGTACCCGGCATTGGCTGGTACGGAACAATGGTTCTACATGGTCAGTTTTACCGGCATGGCAACTTTGCTGATTGGCGCCTACGTGGCCATGTTCAAGCACGACCTGAAAGGGCTTCTGGCGCATTCCACCGTCAGCCACCTGGGCCTGATCACGCTGCTGTTCGGTATGGGTACCGAACTGGCAGCGGTGGCAGCGGTATTCCACGTCATCAACCATGCCACCTTCAAGGCCTCACTGTTCATGGCCGCCGGTATTATCGACCACGAAACCGGTACCCGGGACATGCGCCGGATTAACGGCCTGTGGCGATACATGCCCCATACGGCCACTCTGGCCATGGTGGCCGCGTCATCCATGGCGGGGGTTCCGCTGCTGAACGGCTTCCTGAGCAAGGAAATGTTCTTTGCCGAGTCCCTGCAACTGAATCTGCCCGGCATCTGGGCCTGGCTGCCGCCGATCGTCGCCACGCTGGCCGGTATTTTTGCGGTCGCCTATTCCGCACGTTTTATTCACGACGTGTTCTTTAACGGCAAGCCCGTCAATCTGCCCATCTACCCGCCCCACGAACCGCCCCGGTACATGAAAATCCCGGTGGAGATCCTGGTCTTCGCCTGCATCATGGTAGGCATGTTTCCGGCGGTATCGGTCGGGCCTCTGCTATACGCTGCCGCCCACGCCACCCTTGGCGGCGAGGTGCCGGATTATCAACTGGCGGTTATCCATGGCTTTAACCTGCCACTGATCATGAGTTTTGCGGCTTTCTTTGGCGGTTTGATCATGTATAGCCAGCGCCAGAAGTTCTTTGATTTCCACGCACGCTTCAAGGAAATCGACGAGAAGGCCGTATTCGAAGCGATCGTACTGCGGATTGTCGACCTGGCGAACGGCTTTACGGCAAGAATCGAGAACGGCTCTCTGCAAAGATACGCCATGCTGCTTGTGGTCAGCGTGCTGGCGGTTGCTGCCATGCCGCTGCTGGATCTGGGCATCTTCGTTGGCGAGACCGGGCTGAGCCCTGTGGACTGGCCCACGGCCATTGCCGCAGGCGTGCTGATCATTTGCGCCCTGTTGACGGCAGCCGTGCACCGGCAGCGATTTTACGCGCTGGTTGTACTGAGCGTGGTGGGACTGATCGTGGCATTGGCTTTTGCCCGCTTCTCGGCGCCCGACCTGGCCATGACCCAGTTGTCGGTGGAAGTGGTGACCATTGTTCTGCTCATGCTGGCACTCTACTACATGCCTGGCTGGACACCCGTGGAAACCCCGCTGAAACGTCGCTTCCGGGATATCGCCATCGCGGGTATTGCCGGTATTGGTATGACTCTGGTTACCCTGGCCATGCTGACGCAACCGTTCAGTTCGATTTCCGATTTCTTCCTTGAGAACAGCAAACCGGGCGGTGGCGGCACCAACGTGGTCAACGTCATTCTGGTGGACTTCCGGGGCTTTGATACCCTGGGCGAAATCACCGTTCTGGCGATTGCTGCCCTGGGCATTTACGCGCTGCTGAAAAATACGCCACTGACGCCACCACCCAGTGATGGCGAAGGCCATGCCTGGTCCCGGGATGCCTACCCGATAATGCTGCGTTTGATCGCCCGGCCACTGTTGCCGCTGTCCCTGATGGTGTCGGCATTCATCTTCCTGCGTGGCCACAACCTGCCCGGCGGCGGATTTATCGCGGGTCTGATCACCTCGATAGCCCTGATCCTCCAGTACATTGCCAGTGGCATGAACTGGACCCAGGACCGGATTCCGTTCAAATATCACAACGTCATTGGCCTCGGCCTGTTGTTCGCAACCATTGCCGGCGCAGCCAGCCTGGCCTTCGGCTATCCGTTCCTGACCTCAACATTCGGCTATATCACCTGGCCGGTAGTCGGCAAGTTCGAGGTAGCCTCAGCACTGGTGTTCGACCTGGGTGTTTATCTCACGGTAATCGGGGCCACCCTGTTGGCGCTGGTGACCATTGGCCGCATATCGCCGCATTCGGCCATCAAGAGCAAGAGGGAGGGCGCGTAATGGAACTTGTCTATGCATTGGTGATTGGTGCACTGACTGCTTCCGGCGTTTATCTTCTGCTGCGGGCGCGCACGTTCCCCGTGGTGGTTGGCCTGACACTGCTGTCTTATGGGGTAAACCTTTTCCTGTTCTCCACCGGACGCCTGGCTACCGGCAAGCAACCGATTATCGGCACAGCGGAAAGCTATGCCGACCCGCTGCCGCAAGCGCTGGTTTTAACGGCCATCGTGATTGGCTTCGCCATGACGGCCTTTGTGGTGGTGATGTCGCTACGAAACCTTGCGGATAACGAAGATGACCATGTTGATGGCAAACAACCCTATAAATCGCCAGCACCGGAGCAGGAAGACGAGGAGGTAACCGGTAAATGAACCATTGGCTTACCGCTCCGATTCTGATTCCTCTGCTTGGCGGCATTCTGCAGGCACTGATGGGCTATGCCCCCATCACGCTGCGCCGGACTCTGGCACTGGCAACCACCGTGCTGATCCTGGTCTCGGCCATAGTCCTTCTGGTGCTGGCAAACGACGGCAGTTACCGCATTTATGCTTTTGGCAACTGGCAGCCACCGTTCGGGATTGTCCTGGTTCTGGACCGGCTGGCCGCGCTGATGCTGATCATGACCTCCGTTCTGGCCCTGTTCTGCCACCTGTATGCCATCGGCGGCGCCGACGAGGGTAACCGACAGTTCCACGCCCTGTTCCTGTTCCAGTTGATGGGCCTCAACATCGCCTTCCTGACCGGTGACCTGTTCAACCTTTTCGTTGCCTTCGAGGTGCTGCTGATCGCATCCTACGGCCTGCTGATGCATGGTGGAGGCACCATAAGGACTGTGCCTGGCCTCCACTACGTGGTTCTCAACCTGATCGGCTCGGCGATCTTCCTGATCAGTGTAGGCATGATCTACAGCGTCACCGGCACCCTGAATATGGCAGACCTTGCGGTCAAGGTTCCCCAGGTAACCGGTGAAAGCCTGAATATCGTCAAGGCCGGCGGCATGATGCTGCTGGTAGTCTTTGGCCTGAAGGCCGCCATTCTGCCGCTGTGTTTCTGGCTGCCCCGTGCCTACTCCAAAGCCACGGCGCCCGTTGCGGCTCTGTTTGCGGTCATGACCAAGGTGGGCATCTACGCCATCCTGCGGGTATACCCGCTGGTGTTTGGCGACGAAGCCGGTGAGCTTGCCAATCTCGGCATGGATTGGCTGTTCCCGATCGCTCTGGCCACCCTGGCCATGGGCGTCATAGGCGCTCTGGGCTCTGGTAGCCTGAAGACGCTTGTGGCCTGGCAGGTGATCATATCCGTGGGCACCCTGCTGGCTCCCATCTCTCTGGGCTCCGAAGCCGGCCTGTCTGCCGCCTTATTCTATATGCTCAGCACGACCTGGACCGTCGGCGGCCTGTTCCTTGTATCGGAACTGATAGCCAACCAGCGCGGCAGCGCGAACGATCGCATCATCACCGCGCCCAGGATGCATAACCGCACCTTCCTGAGCGTGCTGTTTCTGATCGGTGCCGTTGCCGCCGCCGGGTTGCCTCCGCTCAGCGGCTTCATTGGCAAGCTGCTGATTCTACAGTCCGTTGAGCCCGGTTTCGAAATGGCCTGGCTCTGGTCAGTGCTGCTGGTTGGCAGCTTCCTCACAATCATTGCCTACAGTCGGGCCGGCAGTATTGTTTTCTGGCGAACCGTCGACGGTCACCTGGAAAAGCCGGACCCATTGAATGGTCGGATTTCTGTAGCAGCAGGCGCACTCACCGCACTGGCGATCGTCCTGGTCGTGTTTGCCGGTCCAATAACACGCTATACCGATGCAACGGCCGAACAGCTACACAATAACAATGCCTATATCGAAATCCTGCAGATGCCTATGGTCGGGGAGGATGACTGATGCTTGATCGACTGAGGTTTCCCCACCCCTGGCTGAGCCTGACCCTGTTCGTCATGTGGCAGTTTCTGAGTGACGGCATCAGTGGCGGTAGTATTGTTCTTGGGCTGATCCTGGCCTGGATAATCCCCCTGATGACCCAGGGTTTCTGGCCAGATCCACCCACCTTGCTCAAGGCCTGGAAGACACCCGCCTACCTGTTGCGGGTTCTGTGGGACATTGTGGTCGCCAGCGTTGATGTGGCAAGGCTGATACTGAGCCCTCGCGAACCACGCCCGATGTTCATCTGCTACACCCTGGAACTCAAGGATCCGCTGGCTATCAGTATTCTAGCCAGCACCATTTCCCTGACGCCGGGCACCGTTAGCGCGGATGTGAGCGATGACAACACACTGCTGCTGATTCATGCCCTGGACGCCGAGGACGAGCAGGAAGTCATCGACACTATCCGGAACCGGTACGAAAAGCCTTTGCTGGAGATGTTCCAATGATGCTAACCGCGCTCTACATCACCATTGCCATGGTCACGCTGGCCGCCTTGCTGAACGTGTACCGCCTGATCAAGGGCCCGGATGCGCCGGACCGGATACTGGCGCTGGACACCCTCTACATTAACGCCATCGCATTGATCATTCTGTTGGGCATCACGCTGAAAACACGCATGTACCTTGAGTCTGCGCTGCTGATTGCGGTTATGGGATTTGTTGGAACCGTCGCCATGGCCAAATACCTCAAGCGCGGCAGCGTCATTGAATAACCCGGAGGACACCCTATGAGCACCTTCGCAGAATACGCCATTTCCGCCATGCTGATTATCGGTGGCGTTTTTACCCTGATCGGTGCCATTGGTCTGGCTCGACTGCCGGATTTCTACACCCGACTACACGGCCCAACCAAAGCCACCACGGTTGGCGTTGGCGCCATCGTGATCAGCTCCGTGATTTACTTCAGCACGCTTGGACGAGGCATCGGGATAGAGGAAATCCTGATCACGGCGTTCCTGTTCATGACGGCGCCCATCAGCGCCAACTTCCTGGCAAAAGCCGCGATGCACCTGGAAGTCAGAACCTCTGAGAACACTCGCGGTCAAAGCTGGGATCAGTGAGTCCCCTGCAACCATGGGCTCGGTGAGCCTTTTGTAAAAAAGGATCGTATTTATCAAAGGGCTACCGGCAACCAGAATCTGTAAAAACACTTAAAGTCAGGCCTTAAAGGAGCCATCTCCCATGATGTTACTGGCTGTGCTATCCGGTTTTTTGCTGGCGGTCGCGGTACCGGCGCTTTATCGTTTGGCAGGCAGTTACATTGGCTGGGTATTGGCTCTGCTCCCCGCTTCCCTCACAGCTTACTTCGCCAGCCTGATTCCCACGATCCGTGGTGGTGAAAGGCTCCTGATTGAAACGCCCTGGATGCCGGGGCTCGGGATAACCCTGGACTTCATGGTCGATGGCCTGTCCCTGGTGTTTGCCCTTTTGATCAGCGGCATCGGCACCTTCATTCTGATCTACGCCGGTTCTTACCTGAAAGGCCACAAAGACCTCGCCCGGTTCTATGTCATCATGCTGTCTTTCATGGCATCCATGCTTGGACTGGTGCTTTCGGACAATCTCATTACCTTTTTTGTGTTCTGGGAACTGACCAGCATCACTTCCTACATGCTGATCGGCTTCAACCATGAAGATGCCGAGGCACGAAAGTGTGCGCTCCAGGGCCTGTTCGTAACCGCCGGTGGCGGGCTCGTGTTGATGGCGGGCCTGATCCTGCTGATTTTTATCACCGGGGATTCCTCCTTCTCGGGCCTTCTGGCGACAGAACTGTCCATTCATGAGCACCCGTATTACACCGCGGCAGCAGTCTGCATACTGATTGGCGCCTTTACCAAATCCGCGCAGGTGCCTTTCCACTTCTGGTTACCGAACGCCATGGCTGCCCCCACCCCGGTTTCGGCCTACCTGCATTCCGCCACCATGGTGAAGGCAGGTGTGTATCTGCTGGCCCGCCTGAACCCGTCAATGAACGGAGACATGCTGTGGAGCGGCTCGCTGTTGGTGTTTGGTGCCGTCACTATGCTCACCGGCGCCTATCTTGCCTACAGCAGCACCGGCATCAAAAAGGTTCTGGCCTATTCCACGGTGATGGCGCTGGGCACCCTGACCATGCTGGTGGGCGTGGGGACGGAACTGGCCATCACAGCTTTCATCTGTTTCCTGGTGGCCCACTCGCTGTATAAGGGCGCCTTGTTTATGCTCGCCGGCGCACTGGACCACGAAACCGGCACCAAAGACATTACCAGGATGGGCGGCCTCAGGCATCGCATGCCCAAAACAGCCGTGATCACCGGCCTCACGGCCTTATCGCTGGCGGGCCTGCCGCCGTTGTTCGGTTTCGTGGCGAAGGAGCTGTTGCTGGAGTCGTTGTTGAATGCGCCGGTATGGCAAACCGGGCTGCTGGTGGCAGCCGTTCTCTCGGCCATTCTTGTGGTAGCCGTCGCCGGCCTGGTGATTATCAAGCCTTTTTTCGGCCCGGTTGTCAAAACACCCAAACTGCCCCACGAGGCTCCGTTTGCGATGCTCGTCGGCCCCGGTGTGCTGACACTGCTGGCCCTGATCTTCGGCGTCATGCCATCTTTACCCGCCAGTCTGGTTCTGGATGCGGCTATTTCGGCCATTTCCGGCTACCCGGTGGAAACTGCCCTCGCCCTCTGGCATGGCATTAACATTCCATTGATGCTTTCCGGTCTCAGTCTCCTGGCAGGTTCGTTCCTCGTGGCGGCCTGGCACAGACTTCAGCCAACCCTGTATGCGATGAATACCGCAGCCAGCCGATTCGGCCCGGAAGCCGGTTATTTCCGCTTAATGGAAGGGATCAGTCAGGTTGCTGGCTGGCAGACACGAATCCTGCAGAACGGCGTGCTCGGCACCTATTTACTGGTTCTGGTTCTTGTCACGTTTTCTCTGACGGGCTTCACGCTGCTGACGCGGCACGGTCTGCAGCTGGATTTCGACTTCAGCGACAGTTTTTTCTACGAATGGGGCATCGCGCTGCTGATTGTCGCGGCGACGGTTTTTGCCTGTGTCACCCGATCCCGCCTTAGTTCTGTGGCGTCGCTGGGGGTTGCAGGGTTTGGTGTGGCCCTGACCTTCATTCACTTCAGTGCCCCGGATCTGGGTATCACCCAACTGCTGGTGGAAACGCTCACCGTCATCCTGCTGGTGCTGGTACTGTTTCGGTTGCCACCGTTCGCCAAGCTCTCCTCTTCCTGGGAACGTTACCGGGACCTGTCTGTCGCAGTGTTTGCAGGCGTGGTGATGACACTCATTATGATGGCGGTACTGGATATTCAGTACTTTGACAGTATTTCCAGTTACTACGTTGAAAACAGCTACACCCTGGCGTTTGGCAAGAATATCGTCAATGTCATTCTGGTGGACTTCCGGCAACTGGACACCCTCGGAGAAATCTTTGTACTGGGCCTTTCAGCAATTGGCGTCTACTCCATGATCAAGCTCAGGGCGGAGGATCAGTACAAGTCATGAAACCCAATACCCTGATCCTTCACACCGCGGCACTGGCGATCATGCCGCTGCAACTGATGTTCTCGGTTTTCCTGCTGTTGCGCGGGCACGATGAACCTGGCGGCGGCTTCATCGGCGGCCTGGTCGCCGCAAGCGCGTTTGTCCTCTATGCCTTCTCCTTCGGCGCGCAAGCTACCCGGAAACTCCTCAGGGTGCACCCCAAAGATCTCCTGGCAGCCGGCCTGCTGTTCGGACTGGCCTCAACCATTCCGGCCCTGCTTTCCGGCCAGGCCATGCTGACTGCCCACTGGTGGGAGCTTCCGCTGCCCGGTGACAGCTACCTGAAGCTATCGACCGTACTCGTCTTCGACATTGGCGTGTATCTGGCGGTCCTTGGCACACTGATGACATTCGTGATCGGTCTGATGGAGGTTGAGGGATGAGTCGAACACACTTTTTGGAACGGGGAGCCTTGCAATGGGGAGCCTGATGGCACTGGTGGTTGGCACCCTTTTCGCGGCCAGCATCTACATGATGCTCAGGCGCTCGATCGTGAAAATCGTAATTGGCCTGATCATTCTGAGTAACGCGGCAAACCTGCTGATTTTTGTAGTGTCGGGGCTTACCCGGGGCGCACCGCCTCTCATAGCCGACGGCGCGAAACAGGTGGCTGGAACGGTGGCAGATCCGTTACCCCAGGCGCTCATCCTTACGGCCATTGTGATCGCATTCAGTGTTCTGGCTTTTGCCGTGGTTCTGATCCGCCGGGCCTACGAGGTAGTAGGCACCGATGATCTGGACAAGATGAAGGATACCGACACTTGAGCCTGGAAGTTGTTCTCCCGATCCTGATCCCCCTGACCGCCGGTGCCCTGTCCCTGGCGCTGTGGCGCTCGGTTCAGCTGCAACGCCTGGTTGCCGTGGTGGCCACCGCTCTTTTGCTTGTTGCCAGCATCTGGCTGCTGCGTTCAACCATCGACAAAGGTTTCCTGGTGGTGGAAATGGGCAGCTGGCCGGCACCGTTCAGTATTGTGCTGGTAGCGGACATCCTCAGCGCCATCATGATTGTGCTGACTGGCATGATCGGGCTCGCCATCGCCGTCTATTCTCTGGCTTCAACGCCTCCGGGGCATGAAAGATTCGGCTACTACCCGCTGATGCACCTGTTGCTTGCCGGAGTCGCTGGCGCCTTTCTGACCGGCGATATTTTCAACCTCTTCGTCTGGTTTGAGGTCATGCTACTGGCCTCATTCGCCCTGCTCACCCT
>Ga0114900_1000127_pt1 | contig 66829 bp, 62 predicted proteins | sample MalvireepMed_231_FD_89685 | JGI IMG/M metagenome (GOLD analysis project Ga0114900, IMG submission 89685) | Marine viral communities from the Global Malaspina Expedition - Malaspina viral metaG DeepMed_231 | ecosystem: Environmental > Aquatic > Marine > Oceanic | place: Mediterranean Sea...
AAGCGTGCAGAAAGCGGGATGATCCAAGATCCGGTTACCTTGATGAAGGACGCTACCGTAGGCGATGCGCAAAACACCATGCGCGAGTATAGAATTGGTGGGATTCCTATAGTGGATGATGCTGGTAAACTTATCGGTATAGTCACTAACAGGGACCTGCGCTTCGAAAAAAATTACGAGCGCCCCTTGTACGAGGTGATGACTTCAGAGAACTTGGTAACCGTAGACGAAGGAACGTCTCTTAAGGATGCCGAGACCATTCTGCAAAAAAATAAAATCGAAAAATTACCGGTCACCAAGCCCGATGGTACCCTTTTGGGATTGATCACTTTTAGAGATATTACCAAATTAACCCTTAAGCCTACGGCTAATAAAGATCAATACGGGCGTTTGCGCGTTGCCGCTGCCCTTGGAGTTACGGGAGATGTACTAGATCGTGCCACTGCCTTGGTGAATGCCCAAGTGGATGCGGTTATCATCGATACAGCCCACGGACATACCAAAGGAGTGGTAGACGTTCTTAAGGAGGTAAAAAGTCAATTCCCAGACTTGCAAGTAGTAGTTGGGAATATCGCAACAGCAGATGCCGCTCGTTATTTGGTGGATGCTGGTGCCGATGCCGTTAAAGTCGGAATTGGACCAGGTTCCATTTGCACCACTAGAGTAGTGGCAGGAGTTGGGTTTCCACAATTTTCTGCGGTCTTAGAGGTGGCAGCTGCCATTAAAGGAAGCGGCGTTCCTGTAATCGCCGATGGCGGGATTCGCTATACCGGAGATATTCCAAAGGCCATAGCTGCCGGAGCCGATAGCGTCATGCTTGGCTCGCTTTTGGCGGGGACCAAAGAATCTCCAGGAGAAACCATCATTTTCGAAGGTCGTAAGTTTAAGTCTTATCGTGGAATGGGCTCGGTAGAAGCAATGAAACAAGGTTCTAAAGACCGCTATTTTCAGGATGTAGAGGACGACATAAAAAAGTTAGTCCCAGAAGGAATCGTAGGGCGAGTGCCCTATAAAGGGGAGCTTTTAGAAAGCATGACCCAGTTTGTCGGGGGCTTAAGAGCTGGGATGGGCTATTGCGGCTCTAAGGATATTGCTACCTTAAAGGACAATGGACGTTTTGTAAAAATCACTGCTTCCGGAATCAACGAAAGTCATCCACACGATGTAGCCATAACTAAAGAAGCTCCCAATTATTCCCGCTAAGGAATACCCGAGAGCTTCTGGTATTGCTTATTTGCCTTTTTTACTAGTTTCCCGTCTCGTCCTTTGGAACTTCTATTCCAAGATCTGCTAGGATAGATAAGGTAAGGTCTAATCTGTTGTCGATAAAGACGACTCTATTATCGCGCATCAATACCTGAGTATATCCCTGTTCTTCGGCCACTTTCTGCAAAGAGTTCCCGATTTTCTCATATAGAGGTTGTAGGAATTCTTCTTGCTTTAATCCTGCCAATTTGCTTGCGTTTTGCTGAAACTGGTTGATATCCAATTCTAAGGCTTGAATGCTGTCGCCAACCTCCTCTTTTTGTTTGATGGTCATTGTACCTACAGTAGCGGTACTGTTGTCTACATAGGTTTGATAAGCTGCGATTTTTTGGTCTAACTGCGCTTTTAGGGTGGCGCCGTAGGCATCTACCTGTTGTTGCACACCTGCCAACTCCGGCATCAAACTTAGGATGTAGTCTACATCTACCGTTCCTACTTTCGTCGTTGGAACATCATCTTGTGCAAAACTATTTACACAAATCAATAACACGATCAATTTTACGATCTTCATGGTAAGCTGTTTTAAGTTGCGCAATATTACTATAATTTGGTGGAATAGGAAATCTTTTATAATCAACTTAACGTAACCCGTTTAAGCAGGCGTGATTCAATAAATAAGGAGTGCTATTGTCTATACCTGCCTCGATGCGGTTTTAAACGCTCCCTCAAATCGTTTACGTGCTGTTGGTCTACCACCCAGATGGCCTGATAAAAGTTGGGCGAGGCCTCTAAGGCTTCCATGATGTTTACAGGGATGTTCTCTGCCGTTGCGAATTCGCGTAGATGAATCAAGTGGTGCTGGGCGGTTTGTTTGGCCGCAGGCCCCCTAAATTCCCAAATCAGTTCTACCTGTTTATTCATCTGTTACAGAGGTGCCGTTCTCGGCAAAATTTTTAAAGTCTTTTAAATACTTCATGGATTGTTTTTTAAACGCACCAGGCATCAACCAACCCATTACTTTCATACCTAAAGAATCCAGCTTAAATTCACTTTGGCTTTCCCATCGGGTCTGTTGGCCGTCGCTTTCTTCATGAAAAAAGTTTCTTTGAATATTATTGACCCCTTTGGTGGAATAAGTAGCATGAAATGCAGTAGGAAAGTTGTTTTCTATTATGGTTTCGGTCATTTTCAAGTTTCGTTTGCCCATTTGGTATTCCAAAGCCATCTTGGAGCCAACTTGCCCTGGTGTGCCTTCGGTAAACTCGTGTGATACAAGGCCTCGTTGCCAATGTTTCATGTTGTCGGCATTATCCAATTTGCGGATAACTTCCTCTCTAGGAAGGTCTATGATAATCTCGCAAGTGTATTTCATATCCCTAGGGTTTTGATTGAAAATACAATTTAGCGAAAAAAACCGAGTATTTTAAGGGCATTGAATCATACAATCAAATGTTAAGTGGCTTGCCCTTGGGTAAGATTTTTATATTTTTGCCAAGTTTCGAATCATTTATCAAATTATGAAGAAGTTTAGCTTTTTATTTCTATTTCTACTGAGTGTAGTTTCTACAATCCAATCTCAAGAGAAAGACCCTATAATTCTAACAATAGAGGAGGATCCGGTTTATGCCTCAGAATTTAAGTATGTCTACACAAAAAACCTAGAATTGGTCCAAGATCAAGAACAGAAATCTATAGATGGTTATTTAGACTTATTTATCGATTTCAAACTTAAAGTTCGGGAGGCCTATGCGCAAAATCTTCAAGAGCGCGAAAGCTATTTAAGAGACTTTAGACTTTACGAGAACCAATTATCGCGGTCGTTTCTCTACGAGGAGCGCATCACAGAGGAGTTGATCTTAGAAGCCTACGAGCGCAGCAAAGAAGAGATCCACGCCTCCCATATACTAATGTCGTGTGCACATGACGCGGTACCTCAGGACACCTTAATCGCTTATAACAAAGCCATGGCGGCGAGAGAACGAGCCCTTAAAGGAGAAGATTTTAACAATCTTATCAAGGAGCTTTCGGAAGAACCTGGCCTAGAGCGCAACAATGGAGACTTAGGTTATTTTACGGCCTTTAAAATGGTCTATCCCTTCGAGGCTATGGCTTACAATACACCCGAAGGCGAAATTTCTGAAGTTGTGCGAACGCAGTATGGTTACCACGTAATTAACATCTTGGACCGGCGCGAACGCCGCGGTCAAATTGCGGTGTCGCATATAATGATTTCTACCAGAAACGATAGTACAGACGCCCCTAAAAAGCGAATTGAAGAGGTATACCAACTGCTTCAGCAAGGCGAATCCTACGACCAATTGGCAGAGCAGTATTCTGACGACCGTCGTTCTGGGGCCAATGGTGGACGCATGAAACCATTTTCTAGAGGAGAATTGCGTGTACCCGAATTCGAAGACGTGGCATATGCCATGAAAACCATCGGAGAAATTTCTGAACCAATTCAAACACCCTTCGGATGGCACATTATACGTTTAGATCAGACTTTTCCGTTGCCAACACTAGAGGAGGACCGTGTTAGACTTACAACTAAAGTGAAGGACGGTGAAAGGGCGACTATGGTTAATAAAGCGGTGATTGATCAAATTAAGGAAAGAGTCGGATTCGAAGAGGGCCCTGCCTATATCGATTATTTTATGGATTTGGTAGGAGAAGAGGTATTAGACCGTAAATGGGTCCTCGACTCTACAGCCAAAGGCTTAGATGAAACTTTGTTTATCGCTGGCGATACAAAATATATTTATGCGGATCTCGCTCGGTATCTGTACGAACAACAGCGGAAAATTCGCCCTCACCAGCAAAAGAAAAGCCTTATAAACTATGCTTACGAAGAGTTTGCAGGGAAAGAGCTTAGAAAGGCTTTTAAAGTTTTTCTAGAAGCCAACGAACCTGGATACGGTCCGGTTGTGCGCGAGTACAAAGAAGGTTTGTTGATTTTTGAAGTAATGGGTGAGAATGTCTGGAATAAGGCACGTGTGGATACCCTCGGGCAAGAAGCATATTTTGAGAAGCACATCGATCGTTACCAATGGAAGCGCCGTGCAGATGCAGATGTATTTACGGCCTATGACGAAGCCACCATCAATTCTATACAAAAAATGTTGGGTGAAGGCCAAACAGCCGATGCCATCAAAACCACTTTAAACACAAAAGAAGATTTACGGGTTGTAGTGTCATCAAATACCTTCGAAGAAGGCGCTAAAGAGCTGCCATCGACCTACAATTTCACCAAGGGCACAAGCAAGATTTATAACGATGGATCTAGCTATATCTTGGTGAACACCAAAGAGGTGTTGCCGGCGGGACCCAAAGAATTTGAAGATGTAAAAGGTCGTGTGCTAAGCGATTATCAGGCAGATCTAGAAGTAGATTGGATGAAGGAGCTGCATAATAAATATGAGGTTAAGGTCGACCAAAAAACCCTGAATAATCTGAAGAAGGAGTTCGGGCAATAGATGCAAAAACTGTTTTTGATAGGATGTTTGTTGTTGTTGGGTGCTTGCGATTATTTTAAACAGGAAGACCCTAGGATTCCTATTGCAAGGGTTAACGATGAGTATTTATATCAAGAAGACGTAGTCGATCTTGTGACCCAGGCAAAAGATCCGCAGGACAGTGCCCGAATCGTAAACAACTTCATTAACCGGTGGGCAACCCAGCAGCTTCTTATCGACCAGGCGTTTATTAACCTGTCGATCAACGAACAAGAAGCCTTCGATAAACTGGTAGAGCAATACAAGGTTGATCTCTATACAGAGAAATACAAAAACAACATCGTAGCCCAGCAATTGGACAGTAGTATTTCGCCACAAGAATTACAAGATTACTACCAAGAAAATCAAGAGACCTTTAGAATTAACGACGCCTTACTTCAGGTACGATACATCCATTTGTCTTCTAATTTCTCCAACTTAACGGAGGTTGAAGAGCGCTTTAAACGATTCGATAGCATAGATAGAATCTATCTGGAAGGACTAGGCCTCAATTTTAATTCGTACAGTTTTAACGATTCTATTTGGGTGAAGAAAGAATCGCTTCTTAAGCAGTTGCCAGTACTAAAGACGGCAGCCGATGAAGTGTTAAAAAAATCAAATTATACCAGCCTACAAGATTCATTAGGAGTATATTTGGTCAGGATTGAAGGAGCGCTTCTTCGTAACGATTTTGCGCCCATAGAGTTCGTCACTCCTACCATCGAGCAGATCATCCTGAACAGAAGGAAGCTGGAATTGATAAAATTATTAGAAAAGGACATTACCAAGGATGCCATCAAGAATGAGAAATTTGAAGTTTTTCCGCCACGTTAGTCTGTTGGCCGGACTTTTACTAGTTACCAACCTGCATGCTCAGGAAGTGGTTATCGATAGTACCAATGTTATCGAAGATATCGTAACCAAACAGGCCGTTACAAAAGATACGGTCAAGACCTTTAAGCGATTTAAGGCTGAAGGTGTTTCTGCCGTAATCGGAGAATATGTGGTCCTAGACAGCGATATAGACAAGAGTTATGTAGAACTACAACAGCAAGGGGTTTCCATAGAAGATGTTACTCGCTGCCAATTGTTGGGTAAATTGATGGAAGACAAACTCTATGCCCATCACGCAGAGCAAGACAGTTTGGTGGTTTCGGATATTGAGATATCTGCAAGAATAGACCAACAGCTAAATTATATCATCGGAGAATTTGGAGGAGACGAGGAAAAAGTAGCCAAATTCTATCGTAAGGGAAGTATTGCAGAGTTACGACAAGAATTATTCGACACCAATAAAACCTTGATGCTCGCTAGCGAAATGCAGCGCAAGGTTGTAGAGAATGTAGAGGTGACTCCAGAAGAAGTGCGTCAGTTTTTTTATGATATTCCAGAAGAGGATCGCCCATACTTTAGTGCCGAGGTAGAGGTAGCACAGTTGGTAGTGGAGCCCGAAGTTACAGAAGAAGCAAGGAAAGCGGTAGTAGACAGATTAAATGAGCTCCGGACGGATATCGTTGAAAATGGATCTAGTTTTGCAACCAAAGCGGTTTTATATTCTAAGGATGGGTCTGCCTCTAAAGGAGGCCTGATGGAAGGAATAAAAAAGAACTCGCCATACGCCAAAGAATTTAAGGATGTTGCCTTCTCACTATTAGAAGGAGAGGTTTCCGAGCCCTTCGAAACAGATTTTGGATTTCATATCTTGAAGGTTGATAAGGTTCGCGGGCAGGAAATCGATGTGCGACACATCATTCTATTTCCTGATGTGGCACAAAGCACTATCGACAAAGCCAGGGCCAAAATCGATAGTTTGCGTACAGAAATTGTAGCGGGTAGTATCACCTTTGCCGATGCCGCTCGTCGGTTTTCTGACGAAAAAGAAACCCGTAACAATGGAGGACAGTTGGTCAATCCAGTAACATTCGATACCCGTTTCGACCTTACTAAAATGGAGCCAACCCTTGGAGCCCAAGTGTACAACTTGGCCGAAGGAGAAGTCTCCAAGGTTTTTGTAGACCGTGACTTTACGGGAAAAAGTACCTTTAAAATACTTTCAGTAACCAAAAAGTATGAAGAGCATCCTTCCGATTTTAGTAAGGATTATGAGAAGATTAAGGACCTAGCTCTAAAGGAAAAGCAGATTCGCGAAATCGAAAAATGGCAAAACAAAAAGATTCGAGAAACCTATGTGAGCGTTAACCAAGATTATAACGACTGCGAATTTTCGAGCAACTGGTTAAAAGAATAATTCCTTAAACTCCAACAACTCCTTATTATGTCCGATGTAGCCGCTGTAGAGCAATTGGTATCTAAATACGAAGCCCTTCGATCCGAGATTGGCAAAGTGATTATCGGGCAAGACGAGGTGGTAGAACAAGTCTTGTTGTCGATTTTTTCTGGGGGTCATGCCCTGTTAATCGGGGTGCCAGGTTTAGCCAAAACCCTCTTGGTAAATACGGTAGCTCAGGCCTTAGGCTTAGACTTTAAGAGAATACAATTTACCCCAGATTTAATGCCTAGTGACATACTAGGTGCAGAAATCTTGGACCAGAATAGACAGTTTAAATTTATCAAAGGGCCCATCTTCGCCAATATCATATTGGCCGATGAGATCAACCGGACTCCCCCAAAGACACAGGCGGCATTATTAGAAGCCATGCAGGAACGGGTAGTAACCGTTTCGGGACATCGGTATGAGCTGGAACAACCTTACTTTGTTCTGGCTACTCAAAACCCTATCGAGCAGGAAGGAACTTACCCATTGCCCGAGGCACAGTTAGACCGCTTTATGTTTGCCATCAATTTGGACTATCCTTCTTTTGTAGAAGAAGTAGCCGTGGTAAAGGCGACTACAGGAGGGGATCAAGCCCATGTTCAACCATTATTTAGCGGAGCAGAAATTCTTTCTTTTCAGAATTTAATCAGACGTATACCAGTTGCCGATAACGTTGTGGAGTATGCCGTAACCTTGGTGGGTAAAACCCGCCCAAAGAGCCAAGCAGCCACAGAAATGGTGAAGAACTATATCGATTGGGGAGCAGGACCAAGGGCTTCGCAAAACCTTATTTTAGGTGCTAAGGCACATGCTGCCTTGCACGGTAAATTCTCACCAGATATTGAGGATGTTCAAAAGGTAGCCATCGGTATCTTGCGTCATCGTTTAATTAAGAACTACAAGGCAGAAGCAGAAGGCCTAACTATAGAGGAGATTATCACCAGCCTGTTCTAATACTCCTTTTACACCCTCTTTTTATTTGTCAAATGCAACCCAATATTACTTGGGATGCCTGATTGCATTGCCAATCTGCTAAAAATGTGGAACAATAATTATCAAATTGATAATTATTTGCTGTAAAAAGCTATTTAGACTGAGGTTTGTGCATTAAATATTCTAGTTCATTGTATTATTTTTAAATAATTGCGATATTTTGTAATTTTGCATCACTTCAAAAAAAACTAAAACAAAGAATATGGCTTTCGATATAGAAATGATCAAAAAGGTATATGCCCGCATGCCAGAGCGCGTAGATCGCGCCCGCGAAATTGTAGGGCGTCCTTTGACCCTTTCAGAAAAGATACTATACAATCATTTATGGGATGGAACTCCTTCTAAAGCATATACCCGAGGGGCGGATTATGTAGATTTTGCCCCGGACAGAATTGCTTGCCAAGATGCCACAGCACAGATGGCTTTATTGCAGTTTATGCAAGCTGGGAAAAAGAGTGTGGCTGTTCCTACAACGGTGCACTGCGACCATTTGATACAAGCCAAGCAGGGAGCAGTAGCAGATTTAAAGAGAGCCAACGAAGTATCGAATGAGGTTTTTGACTTTTTAGAGTCTGTATCTAACAAGTACGGAATTGGATTTTGGAAGCCAGGTGCTGGAATTATTCACCAAGTAGTTATAGAAAATTATTCATTCCCTGGTGGAATGATGATTGGGACAGACTCGCATACGGTAAATGCTGGAGGACTTGGTATGGTTGCCGTCGGAGTTGGAGGTGCAGATGCCGTTGATGTTATGGCAGGGATGCCTTGGGAGCTTAAATTCCCAAAACTGATCGGAGTAAAGCTTACCGGAGAATTAAATGGTTGGACTGCTTCCAAAGATGTAATCCTTAAGGTGGCCGGAATCCTTACCGTAAAAGGAGGAACCGGAGCCATCGTAGAATATTTTGGCCCGGGTGCAGAAAATTTATCTGCCACAGGAAAGGGAACCATCTGTAATATGGGCGCCGAGATTGGTGCAACAACCTCTACCTTTGGTTACGACGACTCTATGGAGCGATTTTTAAACGCTACAGATAGAAGTGATGTCGCCGAGGCGGCCAACGCGATCAGACCTTACCTTACAGGGGACCCAGAAGTTTACGCCAACCCAGAACAATATTTTGACCAAGTGATCGAAATCGATTTATCGACACTCCGTCCACATCTTAACGGACCATTTACTCCAGACCTTGCCACCCCTGTAGGCGAATTGGGGGAGAAAGCGCAGGCCAATGACTGGCCTTTAAAGGTAGATTGGGGACTTATCGGGTCTTGTACCAACTCCTCTTACGAAGATTTAACGCGCGCAGCTTCTATTGCCCAACAAGCCATTGACAAAGGCCTCCAGCCCAGAAGCGATTTTGGGATCAACCCCGGGTCCGAACAGATTCGATTTACCGCAGTGCGTGATGGTTTATTAGCGGTATTTGAAGATCTCGGTGCAACCATTTTTACCAACGCCTGTGGTCCATGTATCGGACAATGGGATCGAAGTGATTTAAAAGGGGACGAAAAGAATACCATCGTACATAGTTTTAATAGAAACTTCTCTAAGCGAGCAGATGGTAACCCAAACACCCATGCCTTTGTAGGTTCTCCAGAAATGGTTGCGGCGATCGCAATCTCTGGCCGACTGGATTTTGACCCTATGAACGACACTTTGTTAAACGAAGCGGGAGAAGCTGTAAAATTGGACGAACCTGTTGGGATCGAATTACCACCCAAAGGTTTTGATGTCGAAGATAACGGATACCTAGAGCCTGTGGCAGATGGAAGCGGTATCGATGTGGTAGTGAGTACAGAAAGCGAGCGCTTGCAGTTGCTTACTCCTTTTACACCTATCGAAGACGAGTCCTTGCAAAATGTTAAGTTGCTTATCAAGGCATTCGGTAAGTGTACTACAGACCACATTTCTATGGCTGGACCTTGGTTGCGCTATAGAGGTCACCTAGACAATATTGCCAATAATACGCTCATAGGTGCGGTAAATGCCTATAACGAGAAAACCAACTTTGTAAAGAACCAATTGGATGGCGAGTATGGTGGTGTACCAGATACCCAGCGTGCTTATAAAGCAGCTGGGATTAAAACCATGGTAGTGGGAGACCATAACTATGGAGAAGGATCGTCACGAGAGCACGCAGCCATGCAGCCACGTCACTTAGGTGTAGCTGCTGTTTTAGTGAAGTCTTTTGCTCGTATCCATGAGACTAACCTGAAGAAACAGGGAATGCTTGGTTTGACTTTTGCTAACGAAGCAGATTACGATAAGATTTTAGAGGACGACACTTTCTCTTTTGTTGATATCGCCGAATTTGCTCCAGGTAAACAGCTTACCATCAAGGTAACACATGCCGATGGGTCCGAAGACACCATTTTGGCGAATCATACCTATAATGCCTCTCAGATTGAGTGGTATCGCGAGGGAAGCGCCTTAAACCTGATTAAAAAGCAAAACGCTTAATAGCCTAAGCTTTATTTAATAGAAACAACCCCGCCCACAAGGTGGGGTTTATTTTTGGAATACGTCCTGGATAAGTTGTTGGGTAAATAGGCGAGCCCCGTTAGCCTTTAGGTGTATAGGATCGCTAAACAATGCCTTGTCTTTATATAGATCGGTATAGTCTATTACTTCAGGGAGGTAATTTTTAATCAGGGGCATATTCCCTTTAAACGCCCGGATAGGCGAGATAAAAAAGGTGGTTTCTACTCCTTGTTCGTCGCACAATTGCTTAACAGATTTCAGACTCTGGTTTTCTGTTTCTTGTAAATAATGCTCGAAGGGTTCTAGCTCTTGCAGTTGATGTTTTATAGGTTTAAAACCTCTGTTTTTAAAAAAATCTGGTTGTTTCCCCAACGCACTCATCACTACATTACGGATGCCCAATTCCCCTTCGAAGTATTGGTACCTGTAAAAGGGTACATGCCGAAACCACTTATAGATGGCGTCGTGTGGTTCGAAATCCGGATAGATGTGTGCTTCTTTTAAATAGGGCATCCACGGAATACTTGCTTCCACATCGGGCTGGTCCATGTTGTAGGTATAATCTACTTGTACCAAAAGCCGATCTACCGATGTACGCATCAAAAGTTCCCTGCTAAGTAAATCGATCTCGAAGGGGTAGGAATTTTGATCACCAAAATTGTATCCTATCAACCCTGTTTCGGCTTCTATTAACAAAGGGTCTACATGATATTCTGCTCTCGATGATCCTAAGACGGCGAAATCCATCTGGGTATTATTTAAGGATCGAACCCACATTACTTTATTTCTGGCAGTCCCATTGTTATAGATATAGGTGTACACATATTCACCGAGTACCTGCCAAGCCAGACAGATCCCTAAAATAATGATGATATTTATGATAAACCGTTTCATCTAAAATTTAAAATATATAAAGTCTTGCATGTCAGAATAACTCCCAAGGAACACGATACATCCGACCAGAACAGCAATTTTAAGCCATTGCCATTTTGGACTTTCAAGCGGGAAGGTTTGTTTTCGAGTAAACCATTCGAACGCCATAAAGAGTCCCATCAGCGGAATGAGCTCTACAGAATACCTTCCGATATTTAATAGCTCTATACCAAACCCAATATGGAATAAGCCAGTAAAATAGTTCCAGGCAACCTCCAAATCCGGAGCTCTAAATAAAATAAAACCAACAAGCACCAAACCAAATGTTATTAGCATGGCCGGTAAGTCCTTCCAACGAACCTTACTTTTTTGAGGTTTTAAGTTAAAGATCGCTTCTATGCAATACAACACACCATGATAAACCCCAAATAGGATAAATGTCCAAGCAGCTCCATGCCATAATCCGCTTAAGGCAAAGACTAACAGGACATTGACTAACTGTCTGCTCCTTCCTTTGCGATTTCCGCCTAAAGGGATATAAACGTAATCTCTAAACCACTGCATAAGTGAAATATGCCAAAGACGCCAAAATTCTCCAATGGATCGACTAAAATAGGGTCGGCTAAAATTGGTCATCAATTTAAAGCGAAATAGCCTTGCGATACCAATGGCCATGTCCGAATAACCAGAAAAATCTGCATAGACCTGCATGGCAAAATAAACAAGGCCTATAAACAAGGTAAGCCCTGAAAGACTTTCGTGCTGATCAAAGATGGCATTTACATATTGGGCACAGCCATCGGCGATGACCACTTTTTTGAACAAGCCCCATATAAACTGACGAACCCCAAGCATCGCTTCATCGGCGTCAAATTTTCTGGGATGCTCGAATTGCGGCAACATATTGGAAGCCCGTTCTATAGGTCCCATCACCAACTGCGGAAAAAAAGCAACAAAGGCAAAGAATGCAATAGGGTCTTTGGTTGGCTTTTGTTTTTTTCTATAAATGTCTATGGTATAACTTAAACTCTGGAAGGTATAAAAGGATATTCCTATAGGCAGGATTAGGTGTAATGACCAACTTTCTGTTATGGATTCTCCCATCAGGCTAAAGGCCGTCCTAAAGTTGTCTACAAAAAAATTGTAGTATTTAAATAGTCCTAGGATGCTAAGGTTTATACCAACGCTTAACCAGAGCCAACGCTTTCTGCGCGTCGAGCTTTCTTCTTGAGCCAACCGACTGCCTACCCAATAATCGATGGCCGAGCTAAATACGATGAGTACTAAAAATCTGGGGTCCCACCAACCATAGAAAAAATAGCTGCTTAAGAGGAGCCAAATATTTTGTGCCTTATGATTTCGGCCCAGTACAAACCAATAAACGGCAAATACCACCGGAAGGAAGATCGCAAAGTCGAAGCTGTTAAATAGCATAATGGCTGGTTAAGCGCCACTTAAAAATAGGCCTTTTTTTAATTGCCCTTAGTGGTCTGGGTAGTTTTCCTCCAGAAACTTTCTAAAACGGGGGATGTCTTCTTTAGATGTCAAGTCTGGGACCGCCTCACTTATTGGATAGCTCATGACACTGCCAGGATGGTCATTTACCATATCGAGCAAGGCCGTCGGAAGTTCCTTTTCGTCCCGAATGGGGTGGGGGATGCAGGCCTTTAAATAGGGATAAAAGTCTGGGCCGTTAAACTTAAAGATGTTCATACTTACCCTAAAGCTTCCATCGTTCCCTTTAAACTGTTCTATTTGATCGGGTGCGGGCTTTTCGATAATATCCAATAATGATCCATCGACACCTAACTTCATTAAAGCAAAGCGCGCGATGCGTTCCATGGGATAATCTAAACCATCTCTATCGTAAGCCATCAGTCCATTGGAGGAATCTGCGTTTCGCAAGGTTTCCAAAACATTGGTAGAGTAAAGGTTATCACTATTGCATACTACAAATTCTTGCTTTTGCAATTCGGGATATTGTTCTAGGCATTGAAAAACGGCATCGGCCGTCCCCCAAGGTTTTTCTCTATGGGCAGGGCGGTATTGGATGGCAAAGTTTATTTCGAGCGATGCGAACTGATTGCCAGGTTTACCATCCCCATAAAATTGTGAAAAGGCTTGATGATCTGGAGCTACGATTAAAACGGCTCGCTTAAAACCAGCACCTATGGCATTCTTCAACAGAAAATCCAATACGGGCCGATTGCCTATTGGTATTAAGGCCTTGCTGTTTTTGTTGGCGGCTTCTACATCTGAGTTGCTCAGGCCATCGATGGGGACAGATCGTTTCATACGCGAAGAAGCGCCTGCTGCGAGAATTACAAGAGTTGTTGTCATACTAATATTCTTGAACCAGGACCCACCGACACCGTATATGCGGCTTGTGCTTGTTTACTTTTTATGGCTTCAATTATGTCGTTTTCTTTACCAGAAGGAGCTATGGCTACGATACTTCCACCGCCCCCAGAACCAACTATTTTAGCCCCATAAGCACCAGCATTCATCGCGGCATCAATCATAGCATCGATCTTAGGGACCGTTAGACCTAATAGGTCCCGAAGCACTTCATGATGTTCGTACATTTTAACCCCTAAGGCAGCTAAGTCCGTGTTTTGAATGTTCATCAATTGGTAAGCTTCTTCTGTAATATTATGATTTAAAATGGCCGCTTTAAAATAGCTTCTTTCCGATTGGGGAATTTGTTTTTCCAGGGTTGCTATCTGATCTCTTTTGGTACTTGCCAAATCAAAATCTGGAACAGATTGCTTTACCATAGTAATCGCGGTTTTTGCCTTACCACTTAGATCACCTAAAACGCCTATCGTCGATTTAGGGATGCCAGATTCTGCTAGTACAAGACCATTTATTTTGCTAGGTAAATACTGGTAATCTAATGTTTTGTTGGTCTCAATCATTACGATATCTCCTAAGGCGATGGTGTATTGATCCATTTTACCGCCAGGCGCTTGATGCTCGATCACCTCCGCCTGATACGCCCACTCCGCCAAGGTTTCGGCCGTGGGTTCTGGAGCATTCGGGATGCTCGAGAGCAAAAAGTGTAGCCATGCCACCATTAAGGCCGAAGAACTGGAAGTGCCTGCGTTAATGGGAATATCGCTATGTATACGGAGATCGTAGCCCTGTTCTGGAAGGATTTTTTTCCTCCTGAGAAAACGCAAGCCTGATCCAAAAAAATCTCCCGGTTTTAGTTGTTCAAAATGGTCATCTAGGGTGACGACCCTATGCCCAGCAATATCTGGCATATCGATGCGAAAAACTCCAAAGTCGTTGGGCCGAGCTTCTAGGTGCATATAGCGGTCGATCGCGCAAGCAATAACCGGCAAACCAAGATAATCCTGATGATCCCCAAACAGACATATCCGCCCAGGAGTGGCTATTTTAATGGGCCATGGATCCATCAATAGCTGTCTTTAATCCAATCGTAGGGTTGACGTTTTACCCAATTCCCGCGCGTAAAGTCTGGGAAGTCTTGTACTTCTCCACCATTGGCGATACTAACTTCGGATAACGGCGTTATCGCACTCCACGCTGCAGCATCGTAGGCGTCCATCGGTGGCGCAATGTTTTGCTTGGCCGATTCTACAAAGGCTTGAAGCACAAAAAAGTCCATCCCTCCATGACCAGATCCGGTGGCATATTCGCCGTATTTTTTCCAAAGCGGGTGGTCGTATTGTTCCAACCACTTATCGGCTTCGTCCCAGCGATGAGACTCGGATTTGCCCTCTATGTACATACGGTTGCCGTCGACTTCCCAAATCCCTTCGCTTCCTTGTACGCGGAAACCTAGCGAATAGGGGCGTGGCGAGTTGCAATCGTGGGTAACAATGATGGTTTCCCCATTGGCCGTTTGTATCATGGAGGTGATCACATCGCCCTGTTTCCATTTTAGTTTGGCGTTAGGGTGATCTGCTCCGGCTGTATCTACGATGTATTTGTTTAGTCCTACTCCTTTAGAGGCCATCGAACTGATGGAAACGAAACGATTGCCTCTATTGATATTGCAATAAGCCGCTACTGGGCCTACACCGTGGGTAGGGTAGACATCGGCATTTCGAAGCAGCGAATGCTGTGTGCGCCAAGCAGATTCGGAAATTCCTTTTTCGCCAAATTCTGCTCCCTTTCCATAGGCGGTTTTTCCATCATTAAACTTTACAAAACGCAGGTCGTGTTGGTACCCACAGCGGAAATGTAGCAGCTCGCCAAATACGTTTTTGCGCACCATATTTAGAACGGCCATCACATCGCGGCGGTAGTTTACATTTTCTAAAATCATCAGGTGGGAGCCTGTCTGCTCGTGCACATCGACCAAGTCCCAACATTCTTCCATGGTATTTGCAGCAGAGACTTCTAACCCGGTATATTTTCCTGCCTTCATAGAATCTTTCGCCATACGCGTATGCCATAACCAGGGGGTAGAGATAATAACGGCATCTACCTCTTCCAATTCTAAAAGGTTTAGGTAGTCGTATTCTCCTTTATTGAAGACCTTTGGTTTTGGCTTCGCGGCCTTGTCTATCATTTCTAAGGCGATCGCATGTCTACGATCGTCAATGTCGCAAATGGCGGTAACAATTACATCATCCCGTTGCAACGAATTGTTTAAATGATTGGTGCCACGGAGGCCAACCCCTATAAGGCCTAGCCGTAGTTTTTGTGTCCCCGCTAGCTCTTGTCCAAAGCTGAGGTGCGGGGCCAATGCCAAGCCGCTTCCGGCGATGGCGGTTTTCTTCATAAAGGATCTCCTGGTGGTCATAACTTTGGTTTTGATAATGATAAAAGTAGCATAAAAAAATTGTGATTTCCATCATTCGCGACTTCGATTTGTAAGGATGCAGCTAGGTTTTTCGACCGATTGTTCAACTAACACTTGACACCATGGATACCATGTGGTTTTTCGAGGATGTGAACCTGTTTAAAATGCTGTGTCCTCACAAGCTTAAGCGCTATAAAAAAGCCCACGACTTTAAGCAGTATGGAAAGCAGGATTACATCTATTTTGAAGCTGATAATTCTAACAAAGTTTATCTAATCGAAAAGGGGAAGGTAAAGATTGGGTATTATACCGAAGCCGGTGACGAAGTGGTAAAAGCCATTTTAACCAAAGGTGAATTATTTGGAGAAAAGGCCATCTTAGGAGAGCTTACCCGCGATGAATTTGCCATGTCTGTAGATCCTAATACCTCGCTCTGCCCGGTAGGGGTAGAGACCATGCACGATTTGATGCGTGACAACCGCAGTTTTAGTTTTAGAATTTATAAGCTAATTGGTTTCCGCATAAAAAAATTGGAACGCCGCCTAGAGCTGGTGCTCTTTAAGGATGCAGAGACCAGAGTGATGGAATTTTTAAAAGAGCTGGCCAACGACTATGGCTATTGCTGCCCAGAAACAGGAGACACGGTAATCCGGCATCCTTATACGCAAAAAGACATTGCCAGGCTCATCGGCACCACACGCCCTACCTTTAATAGTATCCTCAACAAGTTTAAGGAGGCCAATAGAATCGACTTTAGTCGAAACGAGATTCGTTTAAAATTTTCGAACTAACTTTATTCGATGCAATTTTTAAAAAAACACTGGAGCAACCTTTTGATGTTGCTCTTTTTGGCACTGCTTTTTATTCCGCAGACGGCCATGCCGATTAAAGTTTTTGTCAATAGCGTTTTTGCTTTTAGTCCCTCGCAGTTGGACGTAGACGAGCAAACACATCTAGCAGATCTGTCTTGGAATTTGGTGGACTTAGAGGGCAACAGAGTGGATTTGGCCGACTCTGAAGGTCGAGTGATACTGATCAACCAATGGGCGACTTGGTGTCCCCCCTGTGTGGCCGAAATGCCGTCTTTACAGGCGTTGTTCGCTGATTATGGGGGCGAAGTAGATTTTTACTTTGTGTCTCAGGAGCCGGCAGAAACCCTCGTCAATTTTCTAATTAAGAAAGAGCTAAACATTCCTGTTTTTATGCCTGCGGAAGCACCTCCAGCCGGTATCGAAGGCAGGGCCTTGCCCACAACGTATCTAATCGATAAAGAAGGGAAAATCGTTATTCGAGAAGAAGGCGCTGCGCGATGGGATTCGGAAAAAGTTAGGGCCTTGGTGGACACCTTACTTTAGGGGCTTAGCAGCGGCCGACTTTCCTTCCATAACATAGAGCACTGTAAGTAACATTCCCAGATTGTAAATGAGATCTTCTACAGGGATGCTACCGAGCCTTATACCTAGGTTTTCTGCATCGTTATACCATACCACCGGTTGTTCTGTAAAACCTCCTGTAAGGGCTCCGTTCACTAAAAAGAAGGGGAGGAGGATCACTAAGTAACTACAGCTAAAGCTCCGCAATAACTCGAAATTCTTCTGTCTAACTATAGCCAATAGAACGATGGCGAACATAAAGTTGACAAATGTATACCAGTTATCATAATGGTACCAGAGGGTAACGATCAATACCGATTGCAACAAAAGGTAACCAAGCTCTGTCGCTCTTTTGGAAGCTTTAAAATTGGGCCAGATGGTCTGCAACGCGTAATGCGTAAATATGCAAGCATAGGGAATGCAAATAAAAAATAGCCATTCTTCTAAAGGCAGTCCTAATGCATCCACTCCTAGCAAGAAGTCTGGGTTAAAGCCCCAATAGCCTTGGTGGGTAAACCAAATGTCCCAGGGAATAAAAAAGCCCATCATAACCAGCAGTCCTTTTAGAAGGGCCGGCCATTTTTTGTAAAAACCCAATTTGGGATGAAAACTAAATAAGAAGGGAACGCTCAACGACCCTAAGTCTAGGATCAGGTAGAGGTAATTCATCTTTTAGTCTTAAAATATTTGAGCGGCGGAAGTAACATACCAAAACATTCTCCATCTTGTTGGCCCAAATGTTTATGATGAATCTTATGTGCCCGCCTAATCCCCTTGGCGTACCAATTGTTGGCATTGCGGAACATTTTAAAGCGTTGGTGAATAAAGATATCGTGCACCATAAAATAGGTAACTCCGTAGGTAAAAATACCTAGGCCAATTGGGAGACCTGCCCAAAATCCATAATACTGCCACACAATAAAACAACCAATGCTTACCGCAGCATAGAAGATGAAAAAGAAATCGTTGCGTTCCCACCAGCTCCCATGGTCTTTTTTATGATGGTCTTTGTGCAGTGACCATAAAAAACCATGCATCACATACTTATGTGTAAACCATGCCATAAACTCCATGATGAAGAAGGTGGTTAAAAAAATCAAAATCCAGTAAACAGCGGTCATGATAGTTTGCTTAGCGCACCAAATTTAATTGATATTTTACATAACTACGGGTAAGCAAACTTACTTTTTCGTAGTTGGGAACTCGTATACGTGTATTTTTTATATCCTGGGCAGGGGTACGCTTTAGTTTTTTTAAGAGCCTTCGGTAATAGCGATAGGCCATAAACACGCCAAACTTGGCTTCGGCTGGTAACATCATAATCCCTTGATACCCGGCTTTAAAGTCCGCTTCTATTTCTTGGATGATTCGTTCTTTCGAGGCTTCGTCCAATGATGCCAGATTTGCATTAGGGAAGTAAGAGCGATTTAACTCTTCGTAATCTGCCTTTAAGTCCCTTAAAAAGTTGACCTTTTGGAAAGCAGAGCCCAAACGCATGGCAGCTGGTTTCAGTTTTTCAAAACGCTCGGCATCGCCTCCTACAAAAACTTTTAAACACATCAACCCAACCACGTCGGCAGAGCCGTAAATGTAATTTTCGTATTCCTCGTTGGTATGATAGGTCGTTTTTGTTAGATCGGCCCGCATGCTCTGCATAAAAGAGTCGATGAGCGCTTTTTCTATTCCGTAACGATGTACGGTATGCTGGAAGGAATTTAAAATTGGATTTAGACTAATTTTATCTGCGATGGCTGTATGTAAATCGGCTTCAAAGCGATCGAACAAATGGGCTTGTTGGTAGTCTTGAAAAGAATCAACAATTTCATCGGCAAAGCGAACAAAACCGTAAATATTATATATATCCTGACGAATGCTAGGTGCCAGCATTTTGGTAGCAAGCGAAAAAGAAGTGCTATAGGTGTGCGTCGTCTCCTTGCTGCATTTTTCTGAAACGGTATCGAATAAGGCCTTCATTAATTTTGGTCTTTTAAAATAAGTTGAGCGGCCAGTTTACCAGATATTAGCGCCGGTGGTACTCCAGGGCCAGGAACGGTTAGCTGTCCAGTAAAATAGAGATTCTTTACTTTGCCACTCCGCAATTTGGGCCTTAAAAAGGCAGTTTGTAACAAGGTATTGGCCAATCCGTACGCATTTCCTTTGTAGGAATGGTAAGCCTCTTTAAAGTCGTTGATGCAAAAGCTCTCTTTAAAGATAATATTTTTACGGACTTGATCTCCCGTAATCTGTTCGAAACGAGTTATAATTTTCTCGAAGTACTCTTCTCTAAGTTCAGGAATGTCCATTAGATCTGGGGCAAGTGGAATTAGAAAAATCCCAGCTTCCTTGCCGTCAGGCGCTGCAGAGTTATCTGTAATTGATGGGAAACTAGCATAAAATAAGGGTTCTTCCGGCCAACTCGGGGTATCGTAAATGCTCTTGGCATGGACGTCGAAAGGAACATCAAAGAACAAGCTATGATGTGCCACATTCTTTATTTTTTTATCAAAACCAACGTAAAACAGTAAAGCGGCAGGAGCAAATACCTTTTTCTCCCAATAATTATTGCTGTATTGGCGGTATTTTGTTTCGACCAAAGTTTCGGAATGATGGTAGTCCGCCCCGGAGAGCACAATATCGCTGTAGTGTTCTTCACCATTAGAGACCAGGCCATCAACCTCACCGTCCGTGATCATTATTTGGCTTACCTCTTGGTCGCATCGAATTTCTACACCTAGCTCTTGAGCCAAACGGAGCATACCGTCCACAACGGCAAACATCCCGGTTTTAGGATGGAAGGTGCCAAGCCCGAAATCGGCATAATTCATAAAGCTGTAAAAGCCCGGAGTCTTAGAGGGTTTAGCTCCCAAGAAAAGAACAGGGAACTCGAGTATGGCAACCAGCTTTTCGTTTTTAAAAGACCGTCTTACTTCCGTTTGAATGGTCGTAAAAAACTGTCTTAATTTTTTAAAAGTTGCTGGAGTCATCAACTCGGTTGGGGAGACTCCGGGCCGGTAGACTAGGTCTTTGATTGCGATGTTGTAATTGTCTTCCGCTTCGGCTATAAACTTCTTTAATGCAGCAGAACTGCCAGGTTCGACCTTGTCAAATTCTTTGCAAATTGCTTCCAAACCTGCAGGGATCGATACTTCGTCTTCTGGCCCAAAGAAAACCTTGTAAGCTGGGTCTAGCTTTTCCAAAGTATAATAGTCCTTTGGGTGTTTGCCAAAATCGTTAAAGAATCGCTCGAATACATCGGGCATCCAGTACCAAGTTGGTCCCATATCGAAGGTGAACCCTTCTTTGCGTAGTTGCCTGGCTCTTCCTCCTGGAGTACTATTCTTTTCGAATATGGTTACCTCGTATCCGGCTTGTGCTAAATAGGAGGCGGCTGCTAGCGAGGAAAACCCTGCGCCTATGATGGATGCTTTTGTTCTCATTTTGTTTAACAAAAATAAAAATTAATTAAACAAAATAACATCTAAGGCAAGTTTTATGATTTATTTAGGGAAGTTAGTTTATTTTCCAATGCATTCAGGCTATTTATTACTTCTACCCCGTCCGGAAGCCCTTCTACTCGCTCTATCTGCGTTTTTGCACCCATTAACCAGAGGTCATAACCTTTATTTCCCTGCATCAACTCTTGGTAGCGTTGGACATACTCTGCTACAGATTCTGTATCTGGTTTAACCGTCAAATAACTAAGAAAAGTCAGTTTAGTATGATGCTTTGTGATATGTATTAAATTCTCAATAGGAATATTGTTTCCTAGATATAAAGTGCCAAATCCGGACTTTAAGATTAGGTAGTTTGCAAAAAGTAAACCGATTTCGTGGATCTCGTCATGAGGAAGGTAGAGTGCAAAATCTGGGGCTTTTTTAGTAGTATTTTTTCCTTGCAATCTATCGATTTCCACAATCACCTTTTGACGGATCAATTCAGAAATAAAGCGTTCGTGTACAGGATCGATGGTGTTTGTTTGCCACAAAAGCCCAATGTCACTAAGCAGTGGTATAAAGACGGAAAAGAAGATATCACTAAATTCACGATTTTCCATCAAGCGCTCGTAAGTTCTTGTAAACAGCACATGATCGAAGTCGAACATGGCCGTTTTAAATTCCTGAATGGCATAATCCTTTTCGTGTCGGGTCCCCTCTAAAGAAATCAAGCGGTTGATCTCTTCTTCTGGATAGCCTGCGATTTTGGAAATTTTGTAGCCTTCGTTATAGAGAAAGGTTACATTAAGCAGCTTTTTTAGATTGATCAGGTCGTACTTTCTGATATTGGTGTCGCTGCGTTCAGGCTCAAGCAAGTTATATCGCTTTTCCCATATCCTTATGGTATGAGCTTTTACACCACTTAGATTCTCTAAATCTTTTATACTGAATTGCGATTTTATTTGCATACCTCTAGAATCATTCTTGCATAAGCAAAATTATGTTCAATAAAATTACAAAAATATTAAACATTATATCAGAAAAGAATCACAAAATTGGAAAAGCTTATTGCTACTTAGTTGAATTCCCAACCAAAACCAGTTGTAAAAATAAAGTCTATTTCGCTTCCGTTGGTAGCTGGCTGGTTATCAAAGTTTAATGTGAATTCAGTTTTTATATAGAAATCCAACGGGAGATCATACTTAATTCGAATGTTATAATCGAGTCGAACCCTTCCTTTTTCGGAAATACTTGGGTAGAAGTTTGCTGAAGTGACTAAGTCAATATCCTTAAAATCAAACATATTATACGACAAAGTGGTAAAGATCTCCGTCGAATTTTTATCTGGTGTTTCGTCTGTATATGCCTCAATATTATAGGTTAAACCAGAAGACAACGCCAAAAAGAGTTTATTTGTAGATATCAACAGATATCCTCCTCCGGCACTTGTGCTGATACGACTATCGAGGGCTTGCTCTGTATTAGAAAGATACGATACATTACCTAGTACAAACCACTTCTTTCCAATGAGGCGGAGCAATTCTCCACTTGCATCGGTTCGTTTTACATCTTCCGTATTATCCTGGATTGAGTTTAGTACAGATATGGACCCCTCCATCAACCATTTTTCACCAGTATAATTTATACCACCTGCAATAGTAAACTGACTTGCATTATTGGCTTTTGTCAAGTTGTATCCTAGGTCGATTGATGCCTTTATTCGTTTAATAAAAGAAGAAGCGACTTCATCTAAGGCAATAATTTCGCTTATTCTAAAATACTCCGATTGCCCGTTGGAAAGATCCATCCGGACTTTGCCTGGCCCATCGGTTTTTACAAATCCAAATCTGCGTCTTCCGCCTGTTAACAATACAAGGCACCGACGGCGAATGCTCAATTCTTCTACTTCTCCAAAATCGATAGTAAAGTCGCTATCACTATACTCGGTCTCTATAGTAAGTACTGCTCGGTCGACGGATTTGATTTCACCGATTATGACGTCTTTATTTTTGAGCTTTAAGGTGTCTCCTTTTTGGCCATGCACATTAAAGCCGGTCCCAAAACCCGCCAAAAATATTAACAATGCAATAACTCTTAAAGACATATTCCTAGAGGTTACTGTTCTAGGTCCTTAGCACAACGAAATCCAACGTGATTCATCCCCGCATCCACTTCTAATGGCATACGTGCAGAAACTCGATAGCTAGAACAATAACTGTCGTTGCACAAAAACGATCCTCCTTTTATCACGGTATGCTGGGCATATGGTGAGCCTGAATAAAAGCTTTCCTTTGGCCCTCTGGGGTTTTCTAAAGTCTGAGTGGTAGAGAGCGACTCGTAATAGTTCTCATGGAACCAATCTGTAGTCATTTCCCAGACGTTTCCGCCTACATCATATAGGCCATAACCATTGGGGTCATAGTTTTTTACCGGCGCGGTAGTCACAAAGCCATCGGCTCCCGTATTGTTTGATGGAAATTCCCCTTGGAAGAAATTACAGCGATAGGGTATGGCATTTACATCATCGTTGCCCCATGGATACATACTGTCGGATAGACCCCCGCGTGCGGCCCATTCCCATTCTGCCTCCGTAGGCAGACGCTTACCAGCCCATTGAGCATAGGCCTTAGCGTCTTTAAGTGCGAGATGGACTACCGGATGATCATCTTTACCTTCTATAGAACTTCCAGGTCCGTCCGGATGAAGCCAGTCTGCTCCTTGTTGCCAGGTCCACCATTGGAAATAATCTGATAAATCTGTAATTCCAGGCCTTGCATAAAACACTAAAGAACCAGGTTTTAATACATCGTCATCAGGCTTTGGTGTACCGGGAGGGAGTTGTTTTTTTAATTCTTCCCAATCGATAGGTAATTCGGCTACGGTCTTGTAGCCCGTTGCTTGTACAAATTCTCTAAATTGCTCATTGGTCACCTCATGGGTGTCCATCAAAAACCCCTTCACCTTTACCGGGTGTTTTGGTTGTTCTCTGTTTAGTGCAAAACGATCTGTACCACCCATCATAAACTCTCCCGCCGGGATAATAACCATGTCTACTTCTGCAGTCGCATTGTTAGCTAAACTATCAACAGCCTCAGCATCTGGAGTAACTGTGCCACTACTATCTGCCGAAGAACCCGAATTAACCAAAATACCAGCGCGCCCACCTGCTGGATGGCAATCTAATGACGAACCTACTTTAGCATCCTCATCTGCATTTTTTTCGTTCTTACAACTAATTAATGCCAGAATAGCAAAGACGGTAAGGCTAAATAATCTAACTGATTTCATAGTATTGGGTGTTTCCTCAGTCGATTTAATTTGTTCTAGTATCCGTACTGCCGGCCAGCCTAAATACCAGACCTCCGCTAAATCCGCCCATTACGGTGGTGGTGGATACACTTGCACCACCAGAAATACCTCCAGTACCTCCTCCAACATATACGCCACCCCATTCTACCGGGAAAAGTAAATTACCCTGTAAATTGATACCGACCACCTCGGTCAGCATAATATTTACTCCTCCTTTAAAAAAGAATGAGAATTTGGTGGTACTCGATAACGCCCGATTTACAATTTCGAAGTTTTCGTTGCTAGGCGAAAAGATGGTAAACCCAAGCCCGCCGCCTAAAAAAGGTTTTACGGGTCCATCTTGGAAATATTTGTTGACTCCAAATTCTACCCAATCTGCCGAAATATCCGAAAGTCTTGACTCTGTTGGGGAGTAAATAACGTCCCTAAAGCGAAGTTCAGATCCCATATGGATCCAAGTGACTTCGACCATTAGCTCACCTTCTACATCATAGCCCAGTGTAAGTCCATATTGTTCGCCATCATCGAATTTTAAATAGTTTTGGCCATAACTAAGTTTGGTCCCAAACTGGTAGCCAAAAGAAGGGGTAATCTCTATCGCTTGTCCAAAAGAAGTGAGGGTGGTTCCTAAAAAAACGAGTAATATTAATGTCTTGATGTATTTCATAATGCTAGTTGAAGTATGTTTTACAAAGCTCTTAAAAAAGCTTATATATGCAAATTCCTAAGGTGAAACTATCGTAGGCCTCAATCATGATGTCATAATTACCTTCGAATACGACTTCCCATTTCTTGGGCAATTCGACAGCATATTCTAAACCAGCTCTAATAACCCCAAAATTTTCGTTCTCTTCCCATTCAATACCCGCTCCAAAGGAAAATCCCCAACCTTTGTCGCCTAAGGCATGCGAGGCCATTATTAAAGAGGCAATGGGGAAGTTACGCTCTAGGCTCCCGCCTTCTTCTTCCGGACGTTCTATCACAAATCGTTCGATCAGTAAATCGTTATGCCAACCAATGGCCCATTTTTCGTTGATATGGTAATTGTACTTAAGACCCCAAGAAGGCACAGTTATTATTTTACGACCTCCATCTTCGTTTAGGCCTTTGCCGATAAAACTATGACTAAGTGTAAGGCCGATGGAATGTCGGTGCTGCTCTTCTTTCTCATGATCATCGCCTTCCTCTTCCTGGGCCGTAACGATTAGCGGCGATAGGACTAAAGCGATCAATAGGAATTTTAAAAACCTGTAGTTGTTCATCTAACTTGTTTTATGACTTTTGGTCCAGACCATAGCGGTTTGGATTAAATCGGTCCATTGGTCTGAAGGTATCGAATTTTTATCTTCTGAAGTATAGAAGCCAAAACCAATTTGCTCGAACGATTTGGAGATTTGCGATTTCGGGCTGGATCGATTTAGAAATTCCAACCAGCTTTTTCCATGTAACCCTGCAACAGTTTCTCGCCCATAAGTCTTAATGGCCACCGCTTTTAATAAGTGATTAAGCTCATTTAAGTCTGGCTCGTCTACTTTCATTCTATCCAATTCTGTTAGGGCTAACCTTCGATAGTGGTTTGCCTTGCGACGCCGGGCATAGCGGTAACCTAAATAAATGCCTACTGCCATCAACAATAGCAATACCGCATACCAACCAGGTTGGGGCGGCCAAAAGGCGACCTCATCTGGCGGAATAATTGGTTCCCACTGAGTTTGCTGCGGTAAGCTACTAGGTATCATCATGGGTTTAGGTTTTTCCAATAGCGTTCATCCGATTCCTTTTTGCGTTTGGCATGGTTCTGCTTAGACCTTCGAATACCTTCTACCATATCCGAGCCGTTGTTTAGCTGGTCGTCTAGTCGGTCCTCTCGATACGATTTATCTGCAAGGGAATCGAGCTGTTCTGTTAGCTTATCTTTGGGATCTGCCTGTGCCAATGCTCTTAAATATTCCACCTTTGCTGCAGTTCTGTATCGATCGAACCAAAATCCTAATTGGCGTATAAAGGCTCTGGCTTCTCCTTTTTTGGCAGCTTCTTCCAACAACTTAAAGTGGTACTTTTCTGAATCTTGGTAAACTTTTTTCCTTTTGTCTAGTTTTATTTGAAGGCGACGTAGCCAGCGAACCAAAAGATAGATCAGCGCCAAGCCTGCTGCCACGATAAGGGTCCATTGCCACGCATTAAGCCCCAGATAGGACCAGGCCTCTGCAACTTGTTCATCTACCTCATTTTCTTTGGCGAGTTCTTGCTGAAGCAATTCTTGCTGAGACAATATAAATTCCAAATCTGGATTCGGAGCAATGTCCAGACTAATGGCAGCTAAAGATTCTGAGTGCAATGTCTGATCCTTCATACTGAAATAAGAAACCGTCAATTCGGGAATTTCGAATTGACCATCTTTTTCTAGTAAATACCGAATAATATCCGTTCGGGTACCGTTAAAACTACCTCTTGCTTGTTTATTGGTTAGTTGAGGCGGTTGGTTATAAATGCTGCCAAATTCTACTTCTGCAATATGCGGTGGGGCTATGGCTGCCGATAAAGTCCCAGACGCCTCTATGCGGATGCGACGTTCTATGATGTCTCCAGCTTTTAAATTGTCCAGGGGCTTGTCCCATGATTCGGTGAGGCGCAAATCGTAGGCCGTCATCCAGTTGGCTGTATCTGTGCCTGCTGGTGGACCTTTTACTTCAAAGCTGCGCTCTTTGGTATGGATAATTCGTTCAATCCCTTTGTAACCTCCTTCTGGAGGACATTCTGTCTTTACTTCAAAAGAGGGTAGGGTGTTGGTCCCGATAATACTGGGGTAGACTACAAACTGCTGGGTTATCGCCGGATATTGTTGCCGCCCTATAGTAACACTTTTTGCGCCTGTTCGCGACTCCAGTCGTACCATCAACGCACCTTTTACCTGTATTTCCGAAAAAACTGGCGGTTGGGTAAACCAAGTACTGGTGTAAACCGTCACCGTTACTACTAAAGGTTCGCCCACCAAAACCTCGGACTTGTTAAAAGTCGCGGTTGCCCAGATCCGGGCCGGCTTTACGTTGGCCAACAAAGACATGCTGCTTATCAGCAGAATCATACATAGGATGTAGCGCCGTCTTTTCATATTACCAGGCCTCTTTAGGCTTTGTAATGGGTTTCTTTCTGTTTTTATTCTGGTAGGCAAACTTTCTTCTTAAAAACAATGAAGGATCTTCTGTTACCTGTCTCAATAATGTTTGTTTGGCAGCATCTTTGTCAATCACGACATTCTCATCAAATTCAAAGATATCGATGGTGTTTTCGTCTACCTCTTCTGTTTTCATTTCTTGAATATCGCCTTCGCCATCGTATTTTTCTTCGCTGTCTTGGGCCGTATCCTTTTCGTCGGGCATCTCTGTATAGTCCTGGAATTCTTCCGGGTTAGAGGACGGATCATCGGAACTGCCTATAGGTAATCCCTGCGCTAAAGCGATCGAATCGAGGGTGCTTTTGGTCTTGGAGAGATTTACTTGAGCCCTGCCCAGTTCTGGGTCTACCTCCAAAGCCGAGTTAAATGCTTGCTGGGCTGCTTCGTAATCGCCCATCTTTGCATAAATCACCCCTAAGTTGTAAAAGCCTTCTGCACTTACATCGGTTCCATAGGCTTCGGCAGCGCTTTCCAAATCGCCAGCTTGGTAATAATAGTAGCCCTTTTGCATACCGTCGTCAAAACGTTCTGCGGCTCCAAGGGTGTCGCCTTTCTCCAACATGCGCTGTGCTTGTTGGTCATGGGTGTAAAAAGCCTCCGACAAATTGGGACTCTCACCTTCGGCGCAGCCAAAGTGAAGCAATAGCAACCACATCCAATGTACCTTCCAACCTCTTCTAAACCATAACAATCCTAGCAAAAGACATGGCAGTAGCGCCCAATAGCCAAAATCTTTCCACTCCTCTTCGGCATTGTCTAAATCGACGATAAATTCCAAATTTTGACGGATTCTTGCCGCCAAAATCTGCACGTCGCTGTCATCGAGTGTTACGGTTAGTACGTTTACTTTTGCCATTTCCTTTAAGGCCTCCAAATTGGAAACTTCTAAACGAGGAATCACAGTGTTTCCATCTGCATCCTTTAAAACCGTATTGCGCACGGGGATGGTCCCCCCAGAAGGTGTGCCAATGGCCATTACTTCTACATACGTGTGGGTAGCGGTCTGTCCTATGCGTTGTACTTGTTCAGCAGTAATATTATCGGTAACCACCAAAATGGTAGAGGGAGCCACTATGGGTACCAGCAAGCTGTCTGCCATATCCAAGGCTTCGCTTAAGTTGGTTCCTTGTAAAGGCATAATATCTGGTCGTAAGGCGTCCATCTGTCGAACCAAAGTTTTGTAATCTTTGCTAAAGGGGACCACACTATGGGCCGTTCCTGCATAGGCGATCAGGGCGGTTTTTGTTTGTGGTTTTGCCTGGAAGAAATCCCGCATCTTTAGTTTTGCACGCTCTATGCGGTTAGGCTGAATATCTTCTGCCAGCATGGATCGAGAAAGGTCCATAACCACGATAAGTGCGGCTTCCGTACGTTGTCCGGGGCGTTCAATTTGTTCCCAAGTGGGGCCAGCCATGGCGATGGTACAAAGAGAAAGAATGACCAAAAGCCAAAACTGCGGCCAAATAAATTGTCTTTTGGTTCCCTTCGTAGTTATGTAAGGAAGCAACGCCTTATTAAAGCTTCGTTTCCACTGGGCCTTTTTCTGGTAGTTGACAATTATCAAAAGGGTTAATAGCGCTATGCCATAAAATGCATACAGCCAATCGGGTCTTAAGAACCAAAGGTTCTCCCAAGCTTGCATAATATATTCTTGCCAATCCAATGAATCCATATCAGCCCTTGTGGATTAAACGTTTGACACTCGCATAAAGTCCCACCAACAACTGATGGAACAGAATGAGCAGAAATATGGCCCCTAAGGGGTAATAAAACAATAACCTTTTGGGGATATAGTCGTTGTTCTCGTATTCTATCGGTTCTAATTTGTCCAGCTCTTCGTATATGGCCTCTAAGCGAAGTCTATCGGAGGCTTCGAAATATTGCCCTCCTGTAGCGTTTGCGATTTCTGTTAGGGTGTATTCGTCCAACTCGTAGGTACGGGTGTTGGTAGAACCTATTCCTATGGTGTAAATAGTAATGCTATCTACAGCCGCCAAGCGGGCGGCTTGTATCGGGCGAAGTTCGCTGCCACTATCGGCCCCGTCGGTTACCAATACCATCACCTTTTTTTGTATGCTGTCTTGTTCGAAGAGCTCCACCGATTTCCCTATGGTATTTCCTATGGCGGTTTTGGCGCCCGCCATCCCCACTTCCGATTCGTTTAACAACCCTTCTACCACTTCCAAATCGTCGGTAAAGGGGGTCTGCAAATAGGCCTGAGACCCAAACAAAATCAGCCCCATGCGGTCGCCCTGTCTACGGGCGATAAATTCGCTCATTACTTCTTTAACCGCGTTCCAACGCGTAACGCGCTGTCCCTGGGAGTTTACCCAGTCTGTCGTTTCCATACTGAGTGAAATATCCACATTGATCAGGAAATTACGAGCTGTCTTAATCTGCTTTTCTGGTTCACCCACCCATTGAGGAGAGGCAGCAGCCAAGACCAAGCCACACCAAAACAAGACGATCATCAGTATGCTAATCCAATGTTTCCGCGCAATTTGCACACCTTTTCTGGGTTCTTCCCCTTTTAGGTCTACCACTTGGTTAAAGTAAGGGGCAAAAAGCGATTCGGCCCGATACCTAATAGGGGGTAGGGCTAACACAATAAGGGGTAACAAAAGGGCCCAAAGCATCCAAGGATATCCCAATTCGATATCCCCAGAGTTTAAGATCTTTTGTATTTCTTCTAGCATACTATCCTCTGCTTGGGTGGATTAGTTCTCTAAGCTGAACAGCTGCCTCTGTTTCTGTATCAATGTCGAAACAGGGGATTCCATATTTCTTTAGGTCTAGTTTTATTTTTTCTTTCTGTCGAGTATATTCTGCATTGTAACTTGTTCTAAGACGCTTTCCTTTGCCAAGCTTTGTTTGGTACATCCCATCGGTAAGCACTATGCTGTCCTTGCTTAGTTGCGCTTCTGCCGGGTCTTGTACCCACCCGATAATCAAATCGTTGCTGCGTTTAATCTGAGTCATTAAGCGAAGGCTGCGTTCATCGTATTCACGTAAGTCGCTCATCACAGTCACCAAATAATCGTGGCCACAGCTCTGAGCCGCCTGATGCAAGGCCTTGTTTAGGGCATTTTTTTCGGTGTTTTTAGGTTTTACCGCCTTCAAGGACTGATTAAAATGCGCCACACGACTAAGCAATTGTTGAACGGTCTTTCTATTGCGTTTTGGCCAAATCATTTCCATCTGCTCATCGTTAAAGATGATCCCGCCAACTCTATCGCCCACATCTAGTACACGCCAGGCAGCGAGTGCCGCCATATGTCCCGCGATGACAGATTTAAGGTACTTTTTGCTGCCAAAAAACATGGAAGAAGATTGGTCGACCACCAACAATACAGGCCGTTCCTTTTCTTCTGTAAATTCTTTGGTATGGGTAACCCCAACACGGGCTGTCACTTTCCAGTCTATATTCCGAATATCATCACCTGGGATGTATTTACGCACTTCATCAAAGTCTAGACCTCTACCTCGCAAACGAGAACGATGTCGTCCAGAAAGCACGCTTTGTACTGCATATTTGGGTAAAAAACTAAAGCCATTGGCCTCGTACTGCAAGGCGACCAAATCGGTGAGGGTGCAATACACCTCTGCCGGCCCTTTACGGGCATCTGTGTTCGCTTTGTTTAATACCTCTTTCGGCATGCTATTGTTGGTTTAGTTCGAAAGGATAAATCAATTTCCAATCGCGCTTCATATCGATAACGGTCCATCCTTTTTCTTCAGCCTCGTCTAAACCTTTGTCTAACTTACCGATATGCGACTGTCGATCGTAGGCCCATTCGCGTATAGAATCTGTATGATGTAGATAGAGTTGAAAGTTGGGGTAGGAGTGGGAGTCCGAATATTGCATCATCTGCAGGTCACCATCAGAATTTCCGGATGCGAAGATGGGCTTCTTACCAATGAACTTATTGATCCCTACTGGCTTGCCGCTCTTATCATCGATAAAGTCGATTTCTGGCAATTTTCTAATGACAGGATTTCCGTCGTTATAATCGAATTCAGTTTTAATAGAACTCCCTACTACCTGATAAGGCGGAATGCCATAAACCTCTTCTGTCCATACGCGCATAAAGTCGATACCGCCACCAGAAACGATAAAGGTGGTAAACCCGTTTGCTCTTAAAAAGTCCAAAAGCTCTAGCATAGGTTGATAAACCAACGCATTATAAGGTTGGTCGAACCTAGGGTGCTTGCTTGTTTGTAACCAATCTTTGACGGTATTGGCGTATTCTTCTGTTGTCATCCCTGCATGAGACGCCATTACGAGTTTTATTAGTCCATGTTCACCAGAGGCGATTAAGGCTTCCATATCGTTTTCTAATACCGCCTGAAATGGTTGGGTATTGCTCCACTCTGGGTGGTCTCCTGCCATCTCCTTTATTCGATCCATGGCAAAGAACAACTGGAAGTATGCTGGTTGCTCGGACCATAAGTTCCCATCATTGTCGAAGGTGGCGATTCGATCTTCGACTGGTACAAAATTGCTGCTATTGGCGTCTGTAACTTGTTCTACAAAATTGAGAATGGCCGTTTTGGTGGCTCCTTCTTCCCATGAGGGTAAAGGGTCAATATTGGTCTCTGGAGTTACAGTTTCTTCGGCAGTGTCCAACTTTTCGGACTGCCCACATGCGGCCAAAAGCAAGACCAGCCCGAGGCTTATAAACAAGGGATTGATATGTTTCATAATAAAATGGTTTTTAAGCGATTGCTACTTGTTTGAGGAGCTCATCGATAATTTGATCTTTAGACACGCCTTCTGCATTGGCTTCGTAGCTTGCCACCAAACGATGTCTCAATATATCATGAGCAACTGCGCGGACATTTTCTGGGTCTACAAAGTCCTTTTCGTTCATCCACGCATGTACTCTAGAACTCTTGTCCATGGCGATGGAGGCTCTTGGGCTTGCGCCATAGTCGATCCATTTGTCCAATTGTTCTGTATAGTTGCCTGGGTTACGTGTTGCGTTTACAAGGTCTACGATGTATTTTTTGATGCTATCAGAAATATGGATTTCATCGATTTCTTTTCGTGCCTGAAAAATCACCTCTTGAGGCAAGGCCTCGGCAGTTTCTTTTTTGGCCGCACCGCTGTTTTCTCCTCGAACCAAGTCGAGTACCTTAACCTCGGACTCGGCATCTGGGTAATGCACTACAACATGCATTAAAAAGCGGTCCATCTGAGCTTCGGGCAGGGGATAGGTTCCTTCCTGCTCCACTGGGTTCTGGGTGGCCATTACCATAAATAGTGGATCCATTTTATGGGTACTCCCCGCAACGGTCACCTGTCGTTCTTCCATGGCTTCCAACAAAGCAGATTGCACTTTTGCAGGCGCCCTGTTTATCTCATCGGCCAAGATTAGGTTATTAAAGATAGGGCCAGGCTGGAAGATAAATTTTTCTTCAGAGTCTGGCTGATAGACCTCTGTTCCTGTGATATCAGAGGGCAGCAGGTCTGGGGTAAACTGTATGCGACTTAGGCCACAATCAAGGTTCTTTGCCAGGCTACTTATCGCCCGGGTCTTTGCCAGCCCTGGCATGCCTTCCAGCAGTAGATTTCCGTTGGCTAAAAGCACAATCAAGATACGCTCTACGACATTCTCCTGGCCTAGAATGCTTTGGTTCATCCGCTCCGAAAGCGTTCTAATCTGTTCTAATGCGTTCATAAGTCTAATTATTCATTTCTTCCTCGATCTCTTTCTGGACAGCTTTGTATCGATCCATCAATTCCTGAGAGATTTCACCCGAATAAGTATGAAGCTTTTTCAATATCAAAGAAATAAGCACGTTAAAGAGCCCGGCAATAATCAATGCTATGCCGGTATAAATAACAACGGAGAGTCCGGCAAGTTTTGGATCCCATAACAGAATGAACCCGAAAATCATTCCAAGGATGCCCATCAGCAACAAACCGCCATAGCTTGCCCCAAAATTACGGAGGTGCATTGCCATGGAGATCGCGTTCATACTTCTAAATAACACTACAAACCCAATGAAGAAAGTAAGGGTAACCATAGAGATTCCCGGTCTGGCAAACAGAAGGATACCTACCATGAATGTAAGCAGCCCCATAGCGAGGCTCCAACCCCATCCGTCCATCCTATGTCTGTTAAATAAAGCATAGCCGGTTTCCATCAATCCGGAAAAGACAAATGAGAGGCTAAATAGGAAGGCAAGGGCTGCAAAGGTCTCGAGTTTATTAGAAAAGGTCCAGATTCCGATGGCTATCAGAATCAAACCTGCAATTAAAGGAAGGTACCAATATTTTAGGCGTTCTTCGACGCGTTTAAAGATTCGTTCTGGCATCTTGATTGGTTTTTAGTTGTGCCTACTCTGAACAGTTTTCGGCTTCCCTGATGTCGGTTGAATTTGTTTATTTGGGGAAGACAAAAGCCACCACCAACCTGGTCGACCATTCGGGTCCAAAGGTTGGGCGTTCAACATTATAGTAGGCTTGCACACTCAAATTTACAGGTAGTTTTCCAAATGGTACAACCTTAGAGGCACCTCCTCCTAAAGGCACGGTCCATTGCTCTCCCGAAGGGGCTTCCCAGTTCGAGGTTAGGATAGGCGCCACACTCACCGTCCAGGATTTTGGTAACGATAGGGCCACAAAAGGCTGAAAGGTCATAAAATTGACATCAGCCCGATCGCTTTGACCCGCAAAGGACCATACATTGTTTATTAAGCCTCCTATGGTCCAACCTCCTTCTGTTTGTGCCAATGCCACTACAGATGGCCCTGCAGACCATTTGCCAGACCCTAGGGTGCTCTCTGTGGCCGTTGGAAATGAGAGCGCGGGGCCAACTCCCCAGGTCATTGCTTTATCATTAATAGGAGAGACAAAAGCGGTGAACAAAATATCGCCTAACCCAAAATCGGATTCATCTGCTCCTACGGGTTGACTTATTAAAGGGAAAATGGTTCTGGTAATGATATTGACCTTCCCTGCCGTTATTGGGTATATAGGCTGAATATTTAATACATTTTGGGTTCTATTGTCGGGGCCAAGCCCAAAACTCGTATTGTTTTGGAACGGCAAAGAGATTAGATCTGCAATCGGGTTTTGCAATTGTTTATTAATCTCATCCAGGTCGGCACTGCCAGCAGTAGGTTCATCTTGACTCCACCCAAAAATAGAAATCATAAGAAAGAAGAAAAAAAGTATGGATTTATTCATCATAAATTGGGTCTAAAAAAATACTCCTCCGCTAAGTAGGGAGGAGTATCTATCTATTAATCATTATTTACTACCCGCGCCATCTAAGAGCTTGTCCATCACTTGATCCAGCGAGAAACTTGCTGCTTTTTGACGTGGCGGATATTCCTTAAAAGTGTTCAAAAATTTCCCTACATACTGTTGTGCAGGGACAAGTAAATAAACCCTGTCAATCAACCAATCATAGTAGGTGTTAGATGTAATTTGTGCGCGTTCGTAGGGGTCGCGTTTTAAATTAAAAATTAATGGGACTCGAAGCGGAACAAATGGTTCTGCCCAGGCTTGTAATGTGGCTTCTACTCTTTGCTCCATAAAGATTAGTTTCCAATCGTCATATCGTAGCGCTGTCAAATCCCCATCGTCGGAGAAATAGAAGATTTCGTGTCTTGGGCTTCGTACGCCTTGAGGATCCTTTAAATGGTCCATCATATTGTATCCGTCTAGGTGGATTCTATAATTTCTGCCTAAGGCAGACGAAGAGTAGCCATCTAATAAGTCTTCTTTAATATCAGATTTACCCGCTGCAGCAACGAATGTCGGTAACCAGTCCATATGGTGAACGATCCCATTGCTTACAGAACCTGGTTTAACTACTCCAGGCCAACGTACCATGGCAGGTACTCTCCAGCCACCTTCCCAGTTGGTGTTTTTCTCTCCTCTAAATGGGGTTGCTGCGGCATCAGGCCATGTATTGTAATGCGGACCATTATCCGTAGAATAGTGTACTATGGTATTGTCTGCAATACCCAATTCGTCCAATAAGTCCAGGAACTGCCCGATGTGCATATCGTGCTCTACCATTCCATCGCTGTATTCGTCTTGTCCGGATATCCCGCGTAATTCTTCTTTAACGTGTGTGCGGAAGTGCATGCGTGTACCACTCCACCATACAAACCACGGCGTCCCCGAAGCGGTTTTTTCTCTAATGAAGTCTAAAGCTGCTGCACTAGTTTCATCATCTACAGACTCCATACGCTTTTTGGTAAGCGGTCCTGTATCTTCTATTTTGCCATCGGCAGAAGATTTGATTACACCACGAGGGCCAAAAGTATCGCGGAATGTACGGCCATCGGCCATGATCATATCACCTGGATAATCTTCGTTTTCTGGTTCTTCTTCTGCATTTAAGTGGTATAGATTCCCAAAAAACACATCAAACCCATGGTTGGTTGGCAACATTTCGTCCAAATCTCCTAAATGATTCTTTCCAAATTGCCCCGTCGCATAGCCTTGATCTTTTAATAAAACAGCAATGGTGGGGTCTTCCACTCTCATTCCTTCCTTAGCACCAGGAAGTCCAACTTTGGATAATCCTGTTCTAAAAACAGACTGCCCCATAATAAAAGACGAACGCCCTGCGGTACAGGATTGCTCTCCATAATAGTCTGTAAAGATAATTCCTTCGTCGGCTATTCGATCGATGTTTGGGGTGCGGTACCCCATCATTCCCATAGTATAGGCACTGATATTGGATCGTCCAATATCATCCCCCCAGATGACCAGGATGTTTGGTTTGTCTTGCGCAAAACAGGATAATCCCATCAATAGTGCAAGAGCCATTAGTGTTAATCTTTTCATGTAAATTAATTTAGTTAATGATTTAGTTGAAAGTTGGATAGGTCAATCTTTTAAATTTAAGCAATAAAAAGGAAAAGCAATACATGTCTACTGAAGAATTAACAAAACGGTTAAGTTGCTATTTCGATTCATTAAATAAAAAAAGGCAACCCTTAAGTTGCCTTTACTATTTTACAGAATTATGGCTTATTGCTTTTTCAATGCTGCTGTAACCTTATTGGCATAAGCTTGAGCGGTTTCGTAGGCGCTAGAAGGGTCTTCTATACTGCTAGTTACCTCCGCTAAGAGCTGTTGGTCTTCCGGCAGGTCTAGGTTGTATACCAAAGTTTCCAACACATAAGTTGTAGAGGTTTGAGAGGTAATGGTCTCTGGTACGTAATTGCCCCCATAGTACATATAACTGCTCGGGTGCGCATAATAACCATAAAAGCCAGAATAATACATGGGGTAGTAGCCAGGCATGGTAGCTCCGGCATAATAACCCCCTTGTACATTTCTTTGTACCTCCAAAGACTTATCTTTTACCATGGTAATCACTATGGCGTTATAGCCCTTGGCTTCTAAACGAGAACGCGTCTCGGCCATTTCTTTTTCGCTGATTTTTTTGTTAGGATCCATTTCTCTGATTTCTTGGTAACTTTCTGTTGCATCCATCCCAGCAGCACGCATTTTTTTTGCAATGGCCTCTTCAAAGGCCACTCTGGCTTGTTGTCTACTTGCTCTCGCGATGACAAGTACTTTTTTATCTCTGATGGTTTCTGCCTTATCAGACTTCCAAGCGTTGAGCACTTTGATGCTAGAGCAGGAAGTGAATGTTAGGGTGATCAATAAGACCGTGATGATGCGCAAAAAGGATTTCATAGGGTTTAATTTGTGTTGAGGTTCAAAAATATCAATTATTGATTTGGCAAGTTGTTAATTCTCGGGATTATTTTTTGCTGCTGCTTCCGCCTCTTTTTCCTCTTGTCGTTTTTTGGCTTTCCCGGCACCGATGGGAATATTCATCTTTAAAAAGAGGGAATTATTTGTGCTTCCAGAAATATTCTTGTACACATTGGTAAATCCATAATGATACTTAACACCCACAGAGATGCCTTTGCCCGGACTAAAGTGATATCCCGTTCCAATCAACCAGCCGGCCTCGATGGGGTTGGTTTGATCTGTATTGATGTTGCGGATCTCGATTTCTTGCCCATCTACCTCTGCGTAGAAATCGACAAAAGCCTTGCTGCGGAGTCCAAATTGAGGTCCGGTTTCTAAATAGAGTCTGTTATCAAATTTGTATTTGATCATAGCAGGCACCAAAAAATAATTCAGTTTTTGAGTGTAGGTACCTTCTTCTTCTTCGATGGGTATTTCCAATCGATGAAGGTCCTCCATGGTCAGCTTGTCATTACCCAACTTGGATTTGACCAAAACCCCTGTGTAGATTCGCCAGTTGTCCTTCAGTTGGATGTCAAAGTAAAAACCCAGGTTAAAATTGGATAAACGCTTGGAACTGTCCAACTCTTCGATGTTCGAGAAATTAAAGCCCCCTTCCAGACCAAACTCAATCTTATCCGAGTTGAGTTTGTCTCCAAAGATCAGGCTCATCAGTACCTGAGATTGAACAGAGGCGGCGCTCATTAGCAAAAGCGTAAATAGGAGTAGTGTTTTATTCTTCATCAGAGAGGTCTTGAGTGTTTACATATTTAGAAACAACTACCGCTATAACGATTACCATATAAAATTGTCCCATCATCCCGATAAGCATGGAAGCCTTCTTAGCGATCATGGTTACAGGGCCAAAGTCTCCATAACCAATGCTCATTAAGGTGATATAACTTAAATAAAGCAGATCGTCAGCGCCCATGACAGCGCCAGGTTCTATGTTTCCATAAAAGGAACCTGGGACAAAGGTCTCTATGGTGATAAAAAGCAAAGTGCCGATAAACCCTAAACAAATATAGCCACTCATCACACCTAGGATCACATTTTTGGTGATAATCTTTGCGACCCAAATTTGACGAACCAATTCGTAGGTAACAATGACGTAATAGGGCAGAATGATTGATGTCCTTACTAGGGCCGTAATTTTTACATCACCAACTTGCAGGTACGACAAAATGGAAACAATGGTTGTTAAGATAAAAGTGACGGCAAAGAGATTGAAGAGTTTTTTACGCTTAGAGATAAAAACCATTCCCATCAAAATCAGCAAGAGCTCCAAAATGGGGGAGACAACCGATTCGTGCCAAGATGGAGGGATCACCAAGGAGCCAAAAAGAATGGCCACCAAATTGATAAACAACAGTTCGAAGCGGTAGGAGTAAAGCCGGTCTAGCATCAATTATTCTAATAGTGTTTCGTCGAATTCGTAATCTTTGTAGTCTACTTTGTAAAGTACGCTAAAAAAACTAGGAATGAACACCAAGGTGATTACAGTTCCAAATAGCAAGCCTACCATGATCGTCACGGCCATGGGCTCCCACATTTCTCCTCCACCCAAGTAAAGCGGAATCAATCCCAATACGGTGGTAAAGGTTGCAAGTAAGATGGGTCTAAAGCGTTGCAAACAGGCCGCTATGATGGCATCCTGTGGTTTTCGTTTTAATTCGTTTTGCTCTATTTCTATCCTATCCACGAGGACAATAGCGTTGTTAATTACAATCCCCGCCAAGGAAATCACCCCTAAAAACGCCATAAAACCAAAGGGTACACCAAAAATAAATAGCCCCAAGACCATTCCGATAACCCCTAGAGGGATGGTCGTAAGCACCATGGTCATCTTGCGGAAGGAGTTAAATTGTATGATAAGGAGCATAACGATGATAAAGGCCGATAAGGGTAAATAGCCCACAACAGCGCCCATGTTCTCTGCAGAGTTCTCTGCATCTCCCCCGAGCTTGTAGGTGTAACCATCGCCCCATTCTTCTTGTTGCTGAACCAGCCATGGAGTAATAGCCTTAACCACGGCAGAAGCATTTCCTTCATCGGTTAGTTCGCTGCTTATAACGATCGTTTTGGTGATGTCTAAGCGCTTTATTTTGGCATACTGCCATTGCGGAATAATGCGCGCCACTTGCAATAGGGGAACACTTTTCCCACTGCTTTGCGAAAATACGTTTAGGGTTTCTAGCGAAGCCAAGGTCTGTTCTTTTCCTTGGTCTCCCTTCATCACGATAGGAATAGACTTGTCTTCTTCTCTGTATTCTCCGGCCTGGAAGCCATCCAAGACTGTCTTTAAGGAAAGAGCAATGTCCTCGTTGGTAATCCCTGTAATCTGTGCCTGGGTCTGGTCTATGGCAATAACAAACTTTTTACTCTTTGGCCCCCAATCGTCTTTGACGTTTTTGGTGTTGGGTTGAGAAGAGATTTGTTCTTTTATGGCATTGGCGATGTCGGTTAATTTATCCGGTTCATCTCCAGAGACTTTTACTTCTATAGGTACGCCGCTTCCTCCCGAGCCTAGTCGGGCAATTTTAACATCTGCGTTGGGGAAATTATTAAAGCAATAATTGTCTAGCGCCGTGATCATTTCTCCGTTTACTTCAAAGGTAGAGGTGTTTACCAATATGTGGGCATAGTTAGAATTGGCCTCGTCCGGATCGTATCCCAAATCGTAAGAGGATGGTCCTTCCCCCATAAATGCAGAATAGTCTACAATCCCGGTCTCTCTGGTATCCGAAACCGCTAAGTTTTCGTCGATGAATTGGCTGATTTCACGGACAGTAGCACGAGTGGTCTCTATCTTGGTTCCTTCTGGTAGGTTGATGTCGATAGTGACCATGTTTCTATCGCTATCTGGGAAGAATACAAAGGGCAGCTTGCCAAAGCCCCAAAGGGAAATCATGAATAATGCCGCTATCCCAAACAGCACTAACTTTCTGCGCCCAAGGGCCAGCATAATTAAATCTTTGTAATAGAGCTTTAAAGTGTTGATGACGCGGTCTAAGAAGCTCACTTTGTCTGCATCTTTTGGTTCAACCTTAAGGAAGAACACACAAAATAAGGTGATGATACTAAGCGATAAGATCCATGACGATATCAAGGCGATGGTTATCACCACAAATAAGGGCCCCATGATGTCCCCCATGTTGGACTCTGCTAGGTAAAACGACAAGAAGGCTGCCGAGGTCGTGAGGGTGGAAATCAGTAAGGGTGTAAAGAGTTCATCACAGGAATCGATGGCCGCCTTTTTTACGGGGATACCAGCCTCCATCTTTACGATGATCGATTCTGCCACTACGATGCCGTTGTCTACCATCATCCCAAGTGCCATAATAAGTGCGGCTAAGGTGATCTGGTTTAAGCCCATATCGATGAGCCCCATCACCATCAACGTAGCGATGGTCACAATCGGTATTAAACTAGCGATAACCAGCCCTGTCCTTAGCCCAAGGAAGATAAGCATCACCAATAATACAATGACGATAGACTGGATGAGGTTGCCGACAAAAGCGTCTATTTTATCATTGATATAGGTGTCAATGGAAGAGATTCTTTGCAATTCTACCCCCACAGGTAATTTGGCGTTCCAACGTTCTACCAAGGCATCGATATCGATCCCTAGGTCTGTAATACTACTGCCCTCTATCAAAGAAACGTGTAAGGACACTGCATGCTCTCCGTTGATGCGAACCACCTGCTTTGGAGGGTCGATATAGCCTTTCTCGACTACGGTAATGTCTTCTAAGGCAACTACCTGTCCATTTTCACCTACAGGGATTAGCATTTCGCGAATATTTGCGATAGAATCGAAGTTTCCCGTCGGCTCTAAAATAATTCGCTCGTCTTCTACATTGATCTCTCCTCCAGAATTTAGGATGTTGGTGTTGTTGATGATTTGTTGCAATTTGCTCGATGTAAGCCCGTAGGTAGCCAGTTTAGAGTTTTCGAACTCCACAAACACCCGTTCTTCTTGGGCTCCATTGATCTCCACTTTGGCCGCATCGTCTAGTTTGATGACATCGTCTCTAATATCATCCGCAAAATCCTTTAGTTCTGCGTACGAATAGCCATCCGAGGTAAGTCCAAGAGCGATTCCAAAGACCTCTCCAATCCCGTCGTCTTCCAAAACTGGATTTAAATTATCCGGGAGGTCGTCTATCTGGTCTAACTTGCGTCGCAATCTATCCCAAACAGGTTGTAAGTCTTCTGGCTTCACCGTCATTTCCAATTCGACAGTAACCACAGAAAGCCCACTTCGCGAAGTACTTGTAACTTCCTTTAATTCCGGCAATTCTTGCGCCTTCTTTTCGATTTTATCTGTGACCAATTCTTCTACCCGCTCTGGGCTGGCCCCTGGAAATTGAGTGACCACGGTGGCCACCCTTACCGTATATGGTGGCATACTGTCCCGAGACAGGCCTGCATATAAAGTAAGCCCAAATATGATGACTACAGCCAACAAGCTTAAGGAGACCCGGTTTCTATTTATCGAAAATTCGGTAAGATTCATGTGCTGCCTTTTATTGGGTCACTTTAACTTTCTGATTGTCAAGTAAGGTTTGAAGCCCGGCTGTGGCAATCTTTTGTCCGTTAGAAATTCCACCTTCTATTTCGAAACCATCAGGAGTCAATTGGCCCAACTCGATATATGTTTTTTTAACAATGGCTTGTTCTCCCTGATCTTCTATGACGAATACAAAGTTGCCGGTTCCGTCTTCACCCACTGCTTTTACAGGGATGATAGGAAGATCTCTGGCGTCTGCATCGTCATTAAATCGAATGGTTGCCCTTGCGGCCATCCCTGGACGTATGTTGGTGTTTGCGCTCTGGAGGGAAAACTTCACGGGGTAGGTGGCCGAATTGGCCTCTAATACTGGAGAAATTTCGAAAACTTCTGCGGTGATAGTATCTGTAATCGCAGAAAATGTGACCTCTGCTTTCATCCCTAATTCGATACGATTTATCACGCTTTCTGGCATCCCGACACGAATGTTGATTTCGTCCCCAGCATTGAGTACTCCAACCACATGGCCGGCCTGGACGTTTTCGTTTAATTCAGAATCTTTTCGAACAATGGTGCCATCATCCGAAGCGTAAATAAAACCATAGCTCACTTTAGTCGCTTGGATGTCCCTGTTTTTTATTGCAGACTCGTATTGAGCCAAGGCGTTGTCATAAGAGTTTTTTGCACTTTCGTATTCTCTCAACGATTTACTGCCTTTTTCAAACAACACCTTAATTCGGTCTAAATTGGTTCTTGTTGTATTCAAGGTAGATTGTGCACTGTTTACATCGCTTATGGATTGCTGAAGGGACAAATTGGCCTGTATGTTGTCCAAAGAGGCGAGGAGGGTACCTTTTTTAACCACTCGGCCTACGTCGATGTTTAATTCGGTGATAATTCCACTGCTTCTAAAACTAAGCTCTATTTCGTCACCGGCTTGGGCAATAGCGCTAAAGGTACGAACCATGCTAGACCCTTCAGAGCCTACAACTTCATACTTCACCGGTCTAAGTGGTGGTTCCTTATCCGGTTCCTTGTCCTTGCATCCCAGAACCATCAGGGCGATTATCATTAAAGAGTAATAAGACTTCATAAGCTTCTTTAGTTACGTTCCAAAATAAATTGGGTAGCCCGTTGCATAAATGCAACGTTATCGGCCTCTGTATTTAGTAAAAAGTAATAGCTCACCGCCCGTTCCATGGAAATAGCTGCAAGCAGATAATTATAGTTAGCATTTGCACTGGCCAATTGCGCTTGTAAATAAGTGTTTTGTGCATCCACCAATTCGATCAACAGCGATTCTCCTTCGGCATAAGAGCTTTGAGTAAGATCCAAAGCTTCCTTAGCGGCCTCTTCTGCAATTTTGGTAATCTCTATATTAGAGATTCGATTCAACAAATCGGTCACGATGTCGTTGATGTTTTTCTCAATGGCCAGGTCTACATCAGCTTTATAGATCTCTATCTGTTCACGCTGAATAAAAGCCGATTGCTTATTGATGTTGTTTCTATTTTGGTTAAAGATGGGTAGGCTTAGATTAAGTCCCACATTATAACTTCCCTGAGGCAACTCGCCAATGGCAGGATTAAAAGCGCTTCCTGCACCAGACCTGCTAAATTCGTAGTTGTACTGACCAGAAAGGCTCACTGTCGGCACAAAGCGCCCGCCATCGCTTAGGCGGTAGTTGCGCTCGTTTGCTTGGTTCACAAACTCGAGGTTCTTTAGCTCCGGGGCATTCTTTTTGGCTTCTTCAATTAAGAAATCTATCAACCCGGGTCTCAGCGTAGGGTCGTCCATCAAGTCTTTTAGTTTATCGTAAGAATAACCCTCGAAAATACCTTCCCCTATATCTGCATCAAGTAAACTCACCGATACCTCCATAGGATTGTTAAGCAGCTCGTTTAGGGTAAATACAGATTGCACGTAGTCTCTGTTCGCGTTTAAAAAGTCGATGGTATTGCTCGCCAATTCACTTTTAAAACGAAGCACATCGTACTTACTCGATTCCCCTACATCGAAGTTGAGTTGGGCAATTTCCAAGTTCTTACGAGTGGTCTTCAGGTTTTCGTTTTGTATCCGCACATTGGTTTTAAAAATCAAGGTGTTGAAGTATGCGAGGGCTCCATTAAGGATTTCGTCCAATTCCATGGCATTGTAAGCCTCTTGTTGTGCGCCTAATTGGTTCTCGGAGATGGTAATCCCAGCTCCAGCAGATTCAGAATAAACCACCTGATCTAATTGTGCAACCCCCAAGGTTCTAAATTCTGGGCTATTCCCTACAGATACCTCCGCTAGTTTTGGATCTGTATAGGTGGCATTAGCTGCTGCGTTTAGGTCGGGGTAGTAAACACTTTTAGAGGTCCTTACATCTTGTTCAGAAAGCTCGATAGCCTTGCGCTCTGCCGACAAACCAAGATTTTGATTGACTACCCCGCGCATGATGTCTACTAAGTCATAGCGGACATCAAACTCCATTTCTTCCTGATTCCCTACAAAATTCACTACAGAAATTTTGCTAAATCGCAGGGGGAGCCCAACATTGTTAGCCACGATAAAGTTTATACTCAGCTGCTTGTTATAATCGATCTTAATCGGCAATTCTGAAGGATTTGTTCCGTCTACCACCGCTTCGATGTTTAAAGCAATGCGACGCATATATTTATCTATATAGTCATCACCTCTATTGGTCGCCATCAGGCCTCGGTCCAAATCGTATAACCCAAAGGCGCTAAAGGAAGGCAGGTTGGCTTCCATGATTTCTTGGGCCATGGTCTGGAACTCTGCTCCATTTAAGTAATAACCTCCAGCAACATATACGGCATCCAAATCGTCTAATTGCCCGGCTAAGGATAAACCTCTTTGCATGGGAATAAAACGATAATCCGCATCTAAGTTTTCAAAGTATTCATCGAAATATTGGGCTATGGGAAAATTCTCGAGCAGGACTTTATCCATCACGATCCCTAAGTGATCAAAATCGAATAGGTCTCTAAATACATCTAGATCGTCGTAATAACTTACCGGCGACAACATTAAGTGGAGGTTATCGATCCCTGTATTGTTTTGTCCTTCGGGGATACTGATCTTCTCTGTGTTGGCCAAGCCCAGCGCCAATGTCGGGACAGGAAAGGAGGCTCGCTCGGCCAAGGCCATATTGCTCACCAAACCAAAGACCATTATTAAATCGACTCCTTCGTCCAGAAGTTGTTGATAGTCCGCCTTGGCTTTGTCTAAATCGTAATTGTTTAGCAACATTTCTATAAACGCAACTTCGGCAGTTTCTCCTACCACCGAGCGCACGATGCCTTCCATTTCTGCGATCTGTGCCACTTGATCTGCATTGACACGATCTCCAACCATCCCAATGGTAAACTGCCTTTTCTGGGCAAATCCTGTAGCTACAGAAAACAGAAGAAGTATTAAAAAAAAGTATCGAAATATTTTCAAATCAACAGACATTGAATGCGTTTATTAACGCTTTGGAAATTACTAAAATTTATACGAACGGCTATGGTTTCTACCAAATAACAGAGCGAATAGATCGGTCCGTTTATTTCGCTGTGTAGCCTTTACCTTCTAAACAAACCACAAATGCCTTTTTAAAATTTGACAATAAGGCCTCGTTGGCAGCGGCCGCGTTGGCGTTATTCTGTTGCTGTTGAGCTGCTTCGTTATAGCGTTTTGCTCTACGTCCGCGCAAGGCACCAACAACCGCTCCTATGGCAGCGCCTTCTCCCGTATCTCCAGCTATTGCACCAATGGCCGCTCCTGCTGCTGCTCCTCCGGCGGCTCCGCGAACGGCACTACCATCTGGCCCGGTCTCGACCGCCTCTGCCTTAACCTCTTGAGGGTTTACCGGGTTGTAACCTGTCTGATCCATGGCCCATTTGTAGCAAGTCAATTCATCGTTTTCTTGGGTCTCTTTGTCTTGTCCGTCAGACGGGAATACAAAAATATCTAAACTAGTAGCAAGGGAAGTGCTCTGCCCAATAGCCCCAATACTCAAACTCAGTCCTATAGCAATACTCAATATAGTTTTCATATTAAATGTTATCAGGGTTAATAAATACATAGCCCAATTGGCTGAGGGCATCGGCTTCGTTGTAGAACGTGTAGCTCTTTGTAATCTTACCGTCCTTAACCAAGTAGATCGAGTTGGCCATGATGGTGACTTTCTTACCAGTTTGATAAGTGATGTCCAAATTAGCCCAATGGCTTACCCATTCACCAGCATTAACACCATCTGCCACAGTTACTGTGAGAATCTGAGATTCATTGTAGTCGATTTTTTCGTATAAAGACGCTACATTTTCCTTCCAGCTTGTAATGGCCTGGTCTTTATTGGTTTCGTGTCCAACAGAGGGACCATAACCGATATAGTCGTCAGAGAGGTACTGATCCATGGCTGCTGCATCCATATTTGCCACTGCCGCTACATATGCCTCGATTAAGGCAGAATTTTCTTCAGACTGTACGTGGGGCTGCGTGCATGCAGTCAATAAGACAGCGGTAAAAAGTATCCATAGTTTTTTCATGTCACTGATGATTTTTTTTTGTTAAAACCTTCTACCACCTCGAGCGCCTCCGCTTCTAGGCGCACTTCTAGATGGACTAGGGCGCGACCTATTTTGGTTGTAATTTCTTGAGTTGGTATTTCCTCTCGATCGATTCTGATATTGACGATTGAGTTGTTGTTGCTGCCTGTTTGGCGAAGTCTGATTAGCGCGGTTGGTGTTGTTGCGCTGATTCTGATTTATCCGATTGTTTAAGTTGTTCGGGTTGCTTCTGTTGTTGGTGCTACTTCTGTTGTTGGTATTGTTTCTGGTGTTGCGTTTTTGCTCCCAGTTGCCAGTGTTGTTTCGCTGATATACATTTCCGTTGCGATCCGAGTACACATTGTTTTGTCGCGTACTAGGCCTGGTCTGTTTTGTACTGTTTCCGCCTCTATTTCCTGAATTGACCCGATCACCGACGTTGCTACGCCCCTGATTTGTTGCCCTGTTTGCCGTACGACCCGCAGAATTAGACCTATTTACGTCTCTGGTAGCTACACCAGCTCGCCCATTGGTACGTCCACTATTGGATCTACCTCTGTTGTAATTTTGGTTATTGCCTCGGTAGGCATTTCTGGAGTCGTAGCGACCTCTGGCATAACCCGCGCGATATCCATTATGATAACCATGGTGGTATCCGTGGTGGTATCCATGTCTGTAACCATGCATATAGCCTCCCGGCCCCCAATAACCTCCAGAGTTGAAGCCAAAGGTCATCCATCCATAACTCACTCCTACAGAAAACCCCCAACCGGTATATGGGTTGTAATGGATTCCAAATCCATAGGTGACAGGTCTGGGGTAATAATGGTAGCCATACCAAGGTCTGTAGTAGAAACCGGTTCCGTAAAGCACCACCCCACCATAATAGTAAGAGTGATAATAACCTGGAGTATAGCCCACATAGACCACTTCTGGCGTAGATTCGTAGACATAAACATATTTTACATTATAAACCGGAGAACTAGGAGGGATGCTGTCCACATCGGCAGGTCGACTGTCCGAGACTGCCCAAGGACCGTTGGCGCTTTTAGATTCGAACCATATTCCTTCGTCTACAACGAAGAACTTACCATCTACCTTAATTACGGTAGAAGCAGTGTTAACGGCGTACAGCATATCCGTTCCTTCTATTTTCTCGAATTTTGCATCCCCGTCGTAGGTAACTTCGGTTGTTGCCGTTTTTCGATCGACTTTAGCCGTTTGCGGTATGTATTGTTCGTAGACGGCATCTTCTGCCTCTTCTGTGCCCGGGACACTAACCCGCACAGACGAAATACTAGTGCCCTCGGCAGGTATATCGGCGAATTCCTTCGGAAGGTTTTCGGGCTCCGTAAACTTCCATTCTGCATCCTTCAGAGATTTGGAGGTATACCATCTACCATTTATCAATAAATAATGCAGCTGCGAATTAACATCCATGATGATGTCGCTTTCTGTATTGGTGACAAACAACAAGTTAGTCCCTTTGATGCTTTCGTATTCCATGGCACCATCGGTGACGACCAATTCTGCTGGTTTATCCACTACGATCACCTTTGGAATCTCTTCCGACTTTCCTTCGGGATTCTCGTTTTCTGCGCCCTCAAATTTTTGTTCAGCCAATTTTATAATGTCCTTAGGGACATTGGTCGTGGGAGTCCACTTTTCTGAAACCACTTCCTTGCTATCGTACCAGCTATTCTCGCCTTTTAGATAGTAAAGACTTTTCCCTTTAACAATAAAGAAAGGGGTGTTTTGTACATATTCTAAGGAAGAATTTTCTACTTTTTTTAGTTTAGGAGCGCCATCGATGCTTATCAATACGGTAGGCTCATTTCTAAAATAGATGTCTGGTGGCGTGTTGTTTAGCTGGTCGCCTAGCTGGGCTTCCATCTCTACGGTTTCTAGGCTTGCCCGGATATCGTCCAAAGACATTACAACATTGGTCTTCTTTATGTCCTTTTCAATCAGCTCCTTAAGTTTTTTGATGTTCTTGTCATCATCATCTACATCTGGGAATTTTATCCGTGAAATGTCCAAGCTTTCCAGAGCTGCCGTTCGCGATTCTTTATCAGAATCCAACCGAGCATCAAACCAGAGTACCCCAAAGGTCATTTCATCTTTTTTATCCTTTACAGATAAAGCCATTCGCCCGCTAAGCAGGTTTCCTTTAAAGGTTTCTAACTGTGGTTGGTAGAGGGTAATAGTGTATTCACCAGCTGTTATCGGCCTAGGCCAATCAAAACCTTCGTCGTTTTGGGCATACGCCAATACAGTTACAAATAGAATTAAAACGTTGAGGAGCTTCTTCATGAACTATCTTTTTTCTAGTGATTCGACCACCTTTTGCGCGTATTTGGCGGCTGTTTTATGCACATCGTTGGGGTCTGTGATTTCGGAGGTTACAACCGCCATCAGTTCGCCTTCCTTGTTCTCTCGCAAATCGTAAGCTGCAGTTTCTAAGTAGTAGGTAGTAGAAGTATAGGTGCTAGAGGTAGGTCCGGTACTTATGCCTACAGAGTAGGTATAGGCATAAGGACGGTAGTAGTAGTTATAAAACCCACCATAGTAACTCGGGTAATAATTGTTCCAGGGGCCTCCGTAATATCCGCCGTAATAATTGTCATTAACGGTGGTTACCGTTCGGTCTCGCTTATCTTTTAACACGCTCACTACCACGCCATCATAGCCTTCATTTTCCAAGATAAATCGAATCATCTTCTGACGCTCTTCCGTCATTTCCGCATCTGGATCGTAATTTGGGAAACGGCTGAAGCTTGCGGTCGCTCTTAATCCTCTAGCTAGTAGCTGATCTGTTAGTTCTCGCTCGAAGGTCATCCGGCTGGTTTTGTTTTGGGTTCGGGCTATCACCAAGATGTTAGAATCCTTCATTTTCGCAGATTCTGGCGATTTCCAAGCGTCAGCCACTTTAATCGAGGTGCCGCACCCCAGCGCTAATAGACCAACAAATAATAGTAATGCAGATTTTATTGTTTGTGATTTCATCGTGTACAATTGAATTAGTTTTTAGTAAAGGAGGCAGTTCCAATTTGCCCGTTTCGTAGAATGGAGATACTTAACTTTTCTCCTTTTTGAGCATCTACTATTTTTTGTCTGATTTGAAAGAGTGAATTGTTATCGGTAATGGCGACTCCTGCAATCTCTAATATGACATCCCCACCGATTAAAACCTCGGTGCCGTTGATGTTTGCCGGGATATACCCCCCGCGTAGTTTAAGTGTTCTTCCAGTTCCCTTGCTCGAAACGCTGATCACCAATAAGCCTGCTTCTTGAGGCACATTTAGCGCTGCCGCCAAGGTCCCCGAAACCAACATGGATTGAACCCCCGACCAATCGTTGAAATTGCCTGCCAATAGCTTAGTGGCTATGTTGGAGGACATCGCGAAACCAATGCCTTCGAAACCACCAGAATTGGTGTAGATTCTACTTGCAATCCCGACTACTTCACCTTTCATATTAAACATGGGGCCACCAGAATTACCAGGGTTGATCGCGGCATCTGTCTGTAAAAATTCGATCTCGACAAAGTCGTTCATCAAGCTCTCTGGTTGGAATCGACCCGAAAGAATTCCGCGGGATAAAGATTGTTTAAAACCGTGAGGAGCTCCTAAAACAATAACATCGTCCCCAACACGAAGTTTGTCCGAGTCTCCGATTTTGGCTACATGCTTTTTCTTTAGCTCAAAGTCGCTGCCCAATTTTACCAAGGCGACATCTGCTTGAGTGTTGGATGTCACCACAGTGCCTTCGTATAAATCTCCATCTAGAAATTGAATTTCGACTACTTCGGCAGATTGCACCACATGAGCCGCTGTCCAAATAAGTCCGTCCTGCGCGATTAGAACTCCGGAGCCCGAAGATGCCTGAGCAACCAATTCTATTTTGCTACCGCGATTTTCGGGAGCCACACTTACCACGTTAATTACTACTACCGAAGAGTTAACACGTTCGTAAAGGTCGGCGAGGGCCTGTGCGCTAAGGGTGCCCGACAGCAAGAGGCCGAGAACTAATAATAAGTTTCTCATAATGCTTTAAATGTGAATATTATTGAATACTCGATTCCTTTAGAGCTGTGGTTAGCTCTTTAGAATATTTTGCAACCGTTTTTGTGATGCTTCCTGGGTCTTTCAGCTTAAATTGACCAACCCATTGCAGGTCATCACCATCGTTATCGGTCATATCGTAAAGGGTAGATTCTAAAATGTACTGCACCCCTGTACGAATTTCATCCGGCTCCCAATAGGAAACAGGGTAGTATCCATAATAGCGACCAAAGCGTCCATAGCGTGTTGGGTAATAGGCGGTGCTTGTACCTCCTGGGACTACGTCGGTATATTGTGATGCGTCAATAAGGTTGGTGACTAATATTCCGTCATAACCAGAGGCTACTAAATCGCTGCGTAATTTATCTAAGTCTTTTTCTGTTAGCTCTTTATCAAACGATTCTACCTTGATCACATCCATAGAAGAAGCAGCTGCAACTCCCAACGCGGACAAGTCTGTAACTACCTGATCTTCGAAACGAATTCTGGCCGTTTTGTTTTTTGTTTTAGCAACTACTAAAATCTTGTTATACGATTTTTTTTCCTTGCTGACATTGGTAGAGGAGGTCATATAAGAGGAAGAACAACCTACCGCAACTAAGCAACTTAAAATTAGAATGGGCATTAATTTTCTCATAACGAAGTATAAATGTTCAAGGGCGCTTACACCTTGTATGGTTCGGCCCTGTTTTATTTCAAAGTTATAAAATAAAAATGGCTTCTATAAGCTTAAGGAAGTATCGTTTACGATGCAGGAGAATTTGACTTTGGTAGAAGAAAAAAAACTACCCGAAATGGATAGTTTTAGTACCGAGAATGGGAGTCGAACCCACACGCCCTAATGGACACATGGCCCTCAACCATGCCTGTCTACCAGTTCCAGCACCTCGGTGGATGCGATATCCCTAAACGAAAAAGTCGAGCTTTCGCATCGACTTGGGAATTCGTGACCTGACTGGGGCTCGAACCCAGGACCCTCTCCTTAAAAGGGAGATGCTCTACCAACTGAGCTATCAGGTCGGACCATTAATTTGGAAAAGCGGCAAAAATTATCGCTTTTGCGGGTGCAAATATAGCGCCTATACCTGATACTATCAAAGCAATTCTAAATTTATTTAGTATAATTTTTAAGTGCTTCCTTATCCGTCGAATATTCCGATATTTACAAGGTGAATTTAGTCTTGATCGGTTATATGGGTTCCGGCAAATCGTCGGTTGGAAACGCGCTATCCAAAACACTTGGGCAACAATTTATTGACCTAGATCATGCGATAGAACAGGTAGAAGGATCGAGCATTGCGGAGCTATTCAAGAAAAAGAGAGAAATCTACTTCCGAAAGCGGGAAGCGGCGGTGCTCTTCGAATTGTTGAGCGATTCCGAAAACAACGTTCTTGCGACTGGGGGAGGCACCCCTTGTTACGGTACAGTAATGGATCAATTGCTAATTCAATCGCAGAGCAAGACTATTTATTTGAAGTATGATGTAGATACGCTTAGTCGACGTCTTTTTGATGAGCGAGAACATCGCCCATTAATTTCCCATCTACAAAGTGAGGCAGAACTCAACGAATTTGTCCGCAAACATCTCTTCGAAAGAGGTTTCTATTACAACAGGGCAGAATGGGTAATCGATTGTACCGAATTGAGTGTAGAGGAAATCGTCGAGCAGATAGTCCTTAAATTATTCTAAGACCGCACTCCATGCACCTTTGTTAAAACGTACATCTATGTTTTCGTTGATGGAAGTAGATAAAGAAATGCCTTTATAATCTGCCTTCACCGGATACTTCTTATGGTTCCGATCTACCAAAACAGCTGTTTTAAATCGCTTCAGTGGAACAGATAAAAAATGACGAACACCATAAATTAAGGTGGTTCCAGAGTGCAGTACGTCATCGACCAAGACCAGAGAACAGCCCTCAAATTCTTCCAGCTTCATGCTGGTAGTGATTTCATCTATGGGCGATCGCTTGTTGATATTAACTGCACATAACTCCACTTTAAGCGGTGAGATTTGTTCCACTTCTTTTTTGAGCTGTTTTGCCAAAGTGTAGCCGTTTTCTTTGATCCCGGCTATAATCACCTCTTCTTCTCTAACGTTAGCTTCGTAGATCTGGTAGGCGATGCGCTTGATTTTGTGCTTTATGGCCTTTTGGTCTAGTATGACAATTTGTTCTGACATGCGTGGTTTTTTCAAAGATAAACAATCGATCAATCCTTATCGGTAACTTCTTCTGTAAAGTCTTCCAGATCTCTTCGGTCTTTTTTGGTAGGGCGTCCGGTTCCTTTTTTACGATAATAGTCCTTGGCCGATTTCAGCAGATCCTTTTGTGCCAGGTTTTCGGCAGGGGTGCGATCTATTCTATATAGGTTCACCAATTTTGCACCCATTCGACTTTTTGGGAGCTCTAATAAATCGAAAGAATACCATACCTGGTCTTTGCGCAGCTCGATCTGATCGCCCGGATAGGTTTCTCTAGAGGGTTTTACAGTGTCCTTATTAATGCGCACCATTCCCTTGCGACAGGCTTGGGAAGCCAAACTTCGAGTCTTGTAATAGCGTAAGCACCATAATAATTTATCGATCCGCATAAGGAGGTCTTTAAAACTGCGTTAAATAGAAAGCAAAAATAACCGAAAATCGTATCTTGCGCCATTAAAAATTGAAGATGAAGAAAGCCTACACCCTACTTTTTATCCCCATGGCCTTTTTATTTGTGGCCTCCTGTGGTAACGACGACGACAATGTCGAATTTATTCCCGCTCGCGATAGAGGAGAAGAAGCACCTGCTTCTACTGCGATTATCGAGGAATACTTAGAAACCCACTTTTATAATTACGAAGAGTTCGAAAATCCAACGGCCGATTTCGACTTCAAAATTAAATTCGACACTATCTCTGGTGAGAATTCGGATAAGATTGCATTGATCAATCAGGTCTCGTCCAAGCAAGTTCAGGACAGAGTAGACCTAGATGTATTTTATACCCTTTATTATTTAAATGTCATTCAGGGGGAAGGTGAGAGCCCTACTTTTGGAGACAACGCTACATTGAGTTACGAAGGGACCTTTTTAAACAAAGAGGTTTCCAATGCGGCGTACACAGAGACTTTCGATAGTTCTGTGGTGCCGATTACCTTCGATCTTACGGCCGTGGTAAACGGTTTCCAAGATGCAGTAACCGAGTTTAACGGGGCAACAGAGATCATTACCAACCCTGACGGAACCGTCTCTTTCGAGAATTATGGCGTAGGAGCGGTGTTTATTCCTTCTGGTTTAGGGTATTATGTAAGTACCCCAGTTGGAGGTAATATCCCTGTTTATGCACAGCTGATATTTTCTTTTCAGTTGTACCAGGTCACAGAAGGTGATCAGGACAACGACGGAATCCTAACCATTAACGAAGATCTAAATGGGAATGGCTTGGAAGAAGACGATGACACCGATAGCGATGGCTTACCAAACTTCTTCGACGCCGACGATGACAATGATGGACGTCCTACTGTAGATGAAATTATCGTTAACGAGGATGGGAGTATTAGTTTTCCAGACGAAGACGGAGATGGAATCGTCGATTATCTAGACGAGGATAGTTGATTTCCTGCTTGAAATAAGACAATAAAAAAAACCGGCTCTTGGCCGGTTTTTTGTGTAAATATTGTTCGATTATTTCCTGGCAATCGCCCGCTTTGCAGCATCGACAATGGCAGCAGCATTTAAACCGTATTTGTCCATTAGCTGAGCTGGAGTTCCAGACTCGCCAAAGGTGTCTTGGGTAGCGACATATTCTTGGGGCGCAGGATTGTTTAGGCTTAAAACACGTGCAACCGATTCGCCCAAACCGCCTAAAAAGTTATGCTCTTCTGCAGTAACAACACAGCCCGTTTTTTTAACACTATCAATTATCGCTTTATCATCTAAAGGCTTGATAGTGTGAATATTAATGACCTCTGCTGAAACTCCTGCTTCAGATAAAGTTTTGGCTGCTTCTAAAGCCTCCCATACCAAGTGGCCGGTGGCAATTAAGGTGACATCAGTCCCTTCTTGTAAGTGGACGGCTTTCCCTATTTCGAAGACGCCATTCTCTGGAGTAAAGTTGGGTACCTTAGGTCTTCCAAAACGTAAATAGACAGGTCCATCATGCTCGGCGATGGCTAAAGTAGCGGCTTTTGTCTGATTAAAATCACAGGTGTTGATCACCGTCATTCCTGGGAGCATCTTCATTAGGCCGATGTCCTCCAAAATTTGGTGCGTGGCTCCATCCTCTCCAAGAGTCACTCCAGCATGCGAAGCACAGATTTTTACGTTTTTATGGGAGTAGGCGATACTCTGACGAATTTGGTCGTAAACCCGGCCAGTAGAAAAGTTGGCGAAGGTGCCAGTAAATGGAATTTTACCACCTATGGTCATCCCAGCAGCCAGCCCCATCATATTGGCTTCGGCAATCCCTACTTGGAAAAATCGTTCTGGATTGTCCGCTTTAAACTGATCCATCTTAAGAGAACCTGTTAAATCTGCACATAGGGCAACCACATCAGAGTTGGTCTGTCCAAGGACTGTCAGTCCGGCTCCAAAGCCAGATCGCGTATCCTTCATTCCTGTATCGGTATAAGTCTTTAACATCTGTAATTGTATTAGTAGTCGCCTAGAGTTTCTGGATTCTGAGCCAAGCCGGTGGCCAATTGCTCATCGTTGGGTGCTTTTCCGTGCCAAGCGTGGGTGTGCATCATAAAATCCACTCCGTTGCCCATAATGGTATGCATCAGCACTGCAATAGGCTTGCCGTTGCCGCTAAGACTTCTAGCCTGTGTTAAACCGGCGATTACCGCCTCGATATTGTTTCCATCTTCGATATCCAAGACCGTCCAGCCAAAGGCTTCGAACTTCCCGCGAAGGTTGCCCATTGGTAACACCGTGTCTAACGAACCATCGATTTGTTGGCCGTTATAATCTACGGTAACGATCAGGTTGTCAATCTGGTTTCCGGCAGCATACATAATGGCTTCCCAATTTTGACCTTCCTGCAATTCGCCATCCCCACAGAGGGCATAGACCGTATGCGGATCGTTATTTAGTTTTTTGGCTTGCGCCGCTCCTGCGGCAACAGAGATTCCCTGTCCCAAAGACCCAGACGCCACTCTAATGCCAGGTAGGCCTTCGTGGGTGGTTGGGTGTCCTTGTAGACGAGAGTTGATCAATCTAAAGGTGTTTAATTCTTCTACAGGAAAGTAACCCGAACGAGCTAAAACACTGTAAAAGACCGGAGAGATGTGCCCGTTGGATAAAAAGAAAAGATCTTCTCCTTTCCCATCCATGTCGAAGCCGTCTTTGCGGTCCATGACCTCTTGAAATAGTGCAACAAAAAATTCGGCACAGCCCAGAGAACCTCCCGGATGTCCCGAATTAACTTTATGTACTTGTCTTAGAATGTCTCTGCGTACCTGTACTACCAGGTCATTGAGATAAGCGGTATCTGCCATATATAAGCGATTTACAGCTGCAAAAATAAGATATATCACTTGTTTACGAAAGGGAATAGACGGCAGTTATTAACCAAACAGGACAAATAATCAACAAGCATGACCTTTGCATCTATAAAGGCAAGTATGCTAACATAATTTTAGGTCGGTATGCTTTAATTCCTGCTATCTTTGTGCTCTATCGAAACGCCTATGAAATTTGATCTTCTTGCCACCGACCCAGAAACAAGAGCTAGGGCCGGAACCATCCATTTAGCCCATGGGCCTGTAGAAACCCCCATCTTTATGCCGGTAGGCACTGTAGCTACAGTTAAAGGGGTGCATCAGCGAGAGTTGGAAGAGGAGATAAATCCGGACATAATATTAGGCAATACCTATCATTTGTATCTGCGACCTGGCACCGATATACTCGAGAAAGCTGGCGGTCTGCATAAGTTTATGAATTGGGATCGCAATCTCCTCACCGATAGTGGGGGGTATCAAGTCTACTCGCTTTCTGCCAACAGAAAAATCAAGGAAGAAGGGGTGAAGTTTAAATCGCATATCGATGGGAGTTTTCACTTTTTTACTCCAGAGAGTGCCATGGATATTCAACGTAAAATAGGGGCCGATATCATTATGGCATTCGACGAATGCACACCTTATCCTTGCGATTATCAATATGCCAAGAGGTCCATGCACATGACGCACCGTTGGTTAGATCGTTGCATGTCCCACTTCGCAAACACACCGCCGCTTTATGGTTTCGACCAGTATTTATTCCCTATCGTGCAAGGGAGTACCTATAAAGATTTGCGTCGCGAATCTGCAGAGTACATCGCTGGGGTCGATGCACCAGGAAATGCGATTGGCGGTTTATCTGTAGGAGAGCCAGCAGAAGAGATGTATGCCATGACCGACGTAGTTACAGAGGTGCTGCCAAAAGAGAAACCACGATACCTTATGGGGGTCGGAACCCCTATTAACCTCTTAGAGAATATCGCCTTGGGGATCGATATGTTCGACTGTGTGATGCCTACTCGAAACGGGAGGAATGGGATGTTATTTACTGCACATGGAACGATCAACATTAAAAACAAAAAGTGGGAAGACGACTTTTCTGCCATTGACGAGATGGGTATTACCTGGGTAGATACAGCCTATAGTAAGGCATACCTTCGACACTTGTTTACCGTAAACGAAATGTTGGGTAGGCAGATTGCCACCATCCATAATCTCGGTTTTTACCTTTGGTTGGTTCGTGCGGCCAGAAAACATATCTTAGACGGGGATTTTGCCAGCTGGAAGAGGCAAATGGTCGCGCAAATGGACAAAAGATTGTAGATGCTTAGCATACTCGACAAATACATCCTAAAGAAGTACCTGGGGACTTTTATGTTGCTCTTATTGCTCTTTATCCCGATTGGGATTACCATTAACTTGGCAGAGAAGATAGACAAGATTTTGGCCAACGAAGTACCGCTAATCGAGGTCTTGATGTATTACCTCAACTTTACGATTTACTTTGCCAACCTGCTGTTCCCATTGTTCTTATTCTTATCTGTAATTTGGTTTACTTCCAAATTGGCCAATAATACAGAGGTCATCGCCTTTTTAAGTAGTGGGGTATCGTATTATAGATTCTTACGGCCTTATATGATAGGGGCAACCATAGTATGTGTCGGAGCCTTCTTTTTAGGAAATTATTTGGCGCCAAGAGCGAGTAAAGGATACAATGAATTCACTTATAAACACCTAAAGCGCAACAAAAACGATCGGCAAAAAGACAATGTCTACAGACAGATCAATGACAAGGAATACATTTATGTAAGTCGTTTTAATATAAAGGATCGCTCTGGAAACAATTTTACCTTAGAGCATTTTGAGGGCAACGAGCTTACTTATAAAATAGGAGCGACTAGAATTAAGTACAACGAGGTAGACTCTACCTATACACTAATCAACTACACCAAAAGAATTGTTGGGGAACAGGACGATGTGCTTATCAACAAAAAGAAGTTCGATACTATTTTTCCATTCGCTTTAGAAGACCTGACCCCAGTAGAGTATATTGCAGAAACCCTCAATTTCAACGAGCTCAACCGGTTTATCGCGCGCGAACAGGCCAAGGGGTCGTCTTATATCAATCGTTACGAGGTAGTGCGGTATAAGAGGTATAGTTTGCCGGTTTCGGCCTATATCCTTACCATCATTGCGGTAGCCGTTTCGTCTATTAAACGCCGAGGCGGGATGGGCGTTAACCTGGCCATTGGGATTAGCATAGGGATGGTCTATATTTTCTTCGACAAAATTTTTGGGACCATGGCAGAGCAAAGTAGCTTCTCTCCTTTTATCGCCACCTGGTTCCCCAACTTCCTGTTTGGAATTTTGGCTGTTTATTTATTGAGAAATGCAAAGCGATAGGCTGCTTCATTATTTGCATCTCCACCTAATTGTATTTATTTGGGGGTTTACCGCTGTACTAGGGGCCTTGATTTCGCTAGATGCGATCCCGTTGGTTTGGTACCGCATGGGGCTGGCCACCGTCTTTTTATTATTTGTTGTGCTCATCGCCAAAAGGCCGTTAAAGTTTAAGCCAAAAGCCCTGTTGGGGTTTTTTATCGCGGGGGTCATTATCGCCGTACATTGGCTCACTTTTTTTGGTGCCATCAAGGTGTCTAATGTGTCTGTTACTTTAGCCGTGATGTCCACGGGTGCTTTTTTCACTGCTTTTTTGGAGCCTTTGTTTTTTAAGCGGCGCATCATAGCCTACGAGGTGGTGCTTGGGCTCGTGGTTGTGGCGGGGCTTTATTTAATCTTTCAGGCAGAAGGTCACTATTGGACTGGGATGTTGTTGGCCTTGTGCTCCGCCTTTCTAGGAGCTTTATTTTCGGTAATTAATGGGTTGATGGTAGCTCGGCATCCAGCCATGAGCATCTCGTTCTATGAGTTGTTGTCTGGGGTATTGGTCATTAGTGTTTACCTTGGCATTACAGGGGGATTCGAGGCTGAACTCTTTGCGCTACAACCCTCGGATTGGTGGTATCTTGTAGTGCTTGCACTGGTTTGTACTACCTATGCCTTTGTGGCTTCTATACATGTGATGAAATGGTTGAGCCCTTATACAGTAATGCTTACGATTAACCTAGAGCCTGTCTATGGAATATTGTTAGCCTTGGTTATCCTTGGCGATAGCGAGTATATGAAGCCTCAATTTTATTATGGGGCCTTGTTGATATTGCTAACGGTATTGGCCAATGGAGTCCTTAAAACCCGCCGGTCAATAAAAAATAAAGCAGATAGCAGTAGCTAATGACAAAATTTTATCTTTGTAGCCAACCGAAACAGTAAGTACAGACCTAATTATGGAATACCTGGATTTCGAACTTCCCATTAAAGAACTGCAAGAGCAATACGAGAAGGCTTGCCAGATTGGCGAGGAGAGCGATGTAGATGTAACAAACACTTGCCTTCAGATCGAGAAGAAACTCGCAGAGACCAAAAAGGATATCTACAAGAATTTGTCGCCTTGGCAGCGTGTGCAATTGTCTCGTCACCCGAGCCGACCCTATACCTTAGATTATATCAACGCACTATGTGGCGATAGTTTTTTAGAATTGCATGGAGACCGTAATTTTAAAGACGATAAGGCCATGATTGGCGGCTTAGGGAAGATTGGTGACCAGAGCTATATGTTTATCGGACAGCAAAAGGGCTATAACACCAAAACACGGCAGTACCGCAATTTTGGGATGGCTAACCCAGAGGGCTACCGCAAGGCTTTGCGCTTGATGAAGATGGCGGAAAAGTTTGGTGTGCCTGTAGTCACCCTAATCGATACCCCCGGAGCCTATCCTGGGCTCGAAGCTGAAGAAAGAGGACAAGGAGAAGCCATTGCCAGAAACATCTTAGAGATGACTAGGCTTAAAGTACCCATCATAGTGGTGATTATTGGCGAAGGAGCCAGTGGCGGAGCCCTAGGAATCGGGGTTGGTGATAAAGTACTGATGTTGGAGAATACTTGGTATTCTGTGATTTCACCAGAAAGCTGCTCGTCGATACTTTGGCGCAGCTGGGAATACAAAGAGCAAGCAGCAGAGGCTTTAAAGCTTACTGCAAAAGACATGAAGAAGCTTAAATTGATCGATCAAATTGTGAAGGAACCACTAGGTGGTGCCCATAGTGATCGAGAGAATACCTTTTTGGCAGTTTCAAAAGCCATCAATGCCGTTTATAAGGATTTGAAGAACTTATCCCCAACGGATTTGGTTGATCAACGCATGGAAAAATATTCGGAGATGGGCGAGTTCAAAGGATAACCCCTCTACCTACAACCCTTTAGAGAAAACCGAAGTATTTACTTCGGTTTTTTTATACCTTTATGAACAATATTTCGGACTTTTCAACATATCAATTGTTCATTAGCTGTGAACATTCGTATGCCTCTTAGCAACGCTATTACTTAACAATTTTTTTACATTCGTTCAATGGAAAAAATCAAGCCTCACCAAAACTATTCCCCGCGACCTGGGCAGGTCATTTCTTTGGAAAAAGGAAAGTTGCCCCCTCAAGCTGTTGATTTAGAGGAAGTTGTGCTCGGCGCAATGATGATTGACAAAAAGGGGGTGGATGAAGTGATCGGTTTGATCAGTGCCGATGCGTTCTATAAAGAGGCCCATCAACACATTTTTGAAGCCATCCATTTTTTATTCGAAGATGGTCAGCCAATAGACTTATTAACGGTTTCGGCCCGTTTAAAGCACGAAAAGAAGCTCGATCAAGTTGGAGGGGAGTTTTACCTGATCCAATTGACCCAAAAAGTGGCTTCTTCTGCCCATATCGAGTACCATGCGCGTATCATCATCCAGAAGTTTATTCAGCGATCTTTAATCAAAGTCTCCAGCGAGATTATCGAAGAGGCTTATGATGAAGGCACGGACGTATTCGACCTATTGGACAACGCAGAATCCAAACTATACGAGATTACCCAAGGCAACTTAAAACGCGCATCCGAGACTGCACAAAGTTTAGTGATGCAGGCCAAGAAGCGCATCGAAGAGATCGCTAATAAAGAAGGCTTATCTGGGATTCCTTCTGGTTTTTCTCAGGTAGACAAGTTAACTTCTGGTTGGCAGCCTTCAGATTTGGTGATTATTGCCGCCCGTCCAGGGATGGGTAAAACAGCATTAACCCTTTCTATGGCACGTAATATGGCCGTGGAGCATCAGATACCAGTAGCCTTTTTCTCTTTAGAGATGTCCTCTGTACAGCTGATTACCCGATTGATTTCCTCAGAAACTGGGCTGTCTTCGGAAAAACTGCGTACCGGTAATTTAGAGAAGCACGAATGGGAGCAATTAAATGTAAAAGTAAAGGGACTCGAAAAGGCACCGCTTTACATAGATGATACGCCCTCCTTATCCATCTTTGATCTTCGTGCAAAGGCTAGAAGGCTGGCTTCCCAATTCGGTATCAAACTAATCATGATCGATTATTTGCAGTTGATGACTGGTGGGAGCTCCAACAAATCTGGTAATCGTGAACAAGAGATCTCTAGTATTTCTCGTAACCTTAAGGCCCTGGCCAAAGAATTAAGCGTCCCTGTCATTGCACTTTCGCAGTTATCACGAGCCGTAGAAACCCGTGGAGGGAGTAAGCGTCCTTTGCTAAGTGACCTTCGAGAATCTGGTGCCATAGAGCAGGATGCAGATATCGTATCGTTTATCTACAGGCCAGAATATTACAAGATAGACGAATGGGATGACGAAGAACGCAGCCCTACCGCTGGCCAAGCAGAGTTTATCGTAGCCAAGCACCGTAATGGTGGTTTGGACGAAATCCGCCTGAAGTTTGTTGGCCATCTAGGACGCTTTGAAAACTTAGACCAGTTTGATTATCCTACAGAGTTTAGCTCGCGCATGAATGCAGCCGCCAACGATGATACGTTTAAGACAGATAACTTCCCTTCGGCAGATGAAGCCTTCGGAAGTTCTATGAACGATTCTATTTCTCCTGCAGACGGGGACGATGGGATTCCGTTTTAATCCTTTTTATTTTCCTTAAGATTTTGGCTCGACTTTTGTCGTTATATTAGCCCTATGATGCGTCCCATTGTTTTGATTTTATTTCTGTTGATGGCTTTTGTGGCTCAAGCTTCTTATGTGTTGATCCCCATGGATGCCGAGTCGCAAAAGGAACATTTAAAGGCATATGGAATTACTTATTGGACGTTAGAAAAGCAGTTAAAAGTAAAGTGGTTGCTCAATTATAGAGGCGGCTCATTTTTATTACCAGATACAGAGGCCATCCGCAAGGAATGCCAAATACGCGGGGTTAGTTTCGAAGTAGTTTCTGATACGGAAGCAGCCAATATCCTGGCGCTCATTGCAAGCCCTTCGCAAAATATGGAAGCCGTCGTCTTAGAGAAGGCACCGAAAATTGCAGTGTACTCGCCCAAAAGCAAGCAGCCATGGGATGACGCAGTAACTATGGTCCTAACTTATGCCGAAATCCCTTACGAGGTTATATACGATGAGGAAGTGCTAGGGGATGAGCTGATTCTCTACGACTGGTTGCACTTGCATCATGAAGATTTTACAGGCCAGTACGGAAAGTTTTACCGAGCCTATAGAGCGGCCCCTTGGTATATCCAGAACAAGAAAGATTCTGAGGCCTTGGCTGCTAAACTAGGTTATAGTAAAGTATCGGAGGCGAAACGGGACGTAGCATTAAGTATTAGGGATTATGTTGTTGGTGGTGGCTTTATGTTTGCCATGTGCAGCGCAACCGATAGCTTTGATATCGCTTTAGCTGCCGAAGGGGTCGACATTTGCGAGCCTATGTTCGATGGGGATCCATCGGATGCTGGTTACCAGAGCAAGATAGATTATAGCAAAACCTTTGCTTTTAAGGACTTTACACTAGAGCGGAGTCCTATGGTTTACGAATTCTCCTCTATAGACATGACCTCCAAACGGAAGATTATCAAACAGACCGATTATTTCACCTTGATGGATTATTCGGCCAAATGGGATCCCATCCCATGTATGTTGGTTCAAAATCATACGGCACTTGTAAAAGGCTTTATGGGCCAGACTACTGCCTTCAACCGTCGGGAGGTTAAATCTAACGTATTGGTGATGGGCGAAAACCAAACCAATGGCGAGGCTCGTTATATCCATGGCATACGTGGTAAGGGCTTTTTTACCTTTTACAGTGGGCACGATCCGGAAGACTATCAACATAGGGTAGGAGACGCCAAGACAGAATTGGCGCTGCACCCTAACTCTCCAGGTTACCGACTTATTCTCAACAACGTTTTATTTCCCGCGGCTAAGAAGCGCAAGCAAAAGACTTAAACAAAAAAAGACCGCTCGTTAGAGCGGCCTTTCAGCGAAATAATGGGTTATTAAAGAGGCTTTCGCCTTATTTTACTTTGTTTACAATGGCTTCGAAAGCTTCTGGGTGGTTCATGGCCAAATCAGCAAGCACCTTACGGTTTAGCTCGATCTCATTGGCTTTTAACTGTCCCATAAATTTCGAATAAGACATTCCGTGCTCGCGGGCTCCGGCGTTGATACGCTGAATCCACAGGCTGCGGAAATTTCTCTTTTTGTTTCGACGGTCTCTGTACGAATACTGCATAGCGCGGTCTACCGCGTTCTTTGCAACAGTCCATACATTTTTACGTCTTCCAAAGTAGCCCTTGGCTTGTTTTAGCACCTTCTTACGACGTGCTCTTTTTGCAACAGAATTTACTGATCTTGGCATAATTTTACATTTTTTTGTAGCAGGCGATTCGCAATGCGAATACTTTTATTGGGCCATACTCCAGGGTTGATAATGGTTTAACCGGTTAAACGGATTACTTCAAACGAAGCATTTGTTTAACATTGTCCTCGTCACTCTTGTGCACTACTGTGTCATGAGTCAAGGCAAGCTTACGTTTCTTAGACTTTTTAGTCAAGATGTGACTCTTAAACGCGTGCTTTCTTTTGATTTTACCAGTTCCGGTCAGCTTAAATCGCTTCTTGGCACTGGATTTTGTTTTTTGTTTAGGCATCTTCCTACTCGTTTTAACTATTTCGCTACATTCTCCTTTACCGAAGCGCCGGAGAAAGATCTTTATTCAAATTTATTTTTTCTTAGGAGCGATGAACATCGTCATGCGCTTTCCTTCCAATCTTGGCATTTGCTCTACTTTTCCATATTCTTCTAGGTCCTGGGCCAATCTTAGCAATAAAATTTCTCCCTTGTCCTTATAGATAATAGAACGTCCTTTAAAGAATACATAAGCCTTTAATTTGGCTCCATCTTTCAAAAACTTTTCACCATGCTTCTTTTTAAAGGCGTAGTCGTGGTCGTCGGTATTAGGACCGAACCGAATTTCTTTGATCACCACCTTGGTGGCTTTAGATTTAAGGGCCTTTTCACGCTTCTTCTGTTCGTAAACAAACTTTTTATAGTTCATTATTTTACAAACTGGTGGGTTGGCCTTTGGAGAGATCTCTACAAGATCTTCCTCCAATTCGGCGGCGAGTGCCATCGCCTTTTTGATCGGGTAGACACCTACCTCCACATTGTCCCCAACCAACCTCACTTCTTGTGCGGTGATCTTGCCGTTGATCCGGTGTTTATCTTCTTTGATAATCCGGGCTGGGCCTCGACTTCTTTTTCTTCTTATTGCTATGGCTATCTAGTTTTATTCCCTTTTAAGGGGTTATCCTTTAAAATCTTTAATCGTTTCTTTTATTTCATTTTGTAGCAAATCGGTAAAAGCTTCTACACTCATCACGCCCAAGTCTCCCTGTCCGTGCTTCCTAACAGCTACAGTGCCGTCATTCTCTTCTTGCTCTCCAACGATCACCATGTAGGGGATCTTACTCATTTCGGCCTCACGAATCTTCTTCCCGATAGTCTCGTTCCGATTATCTACAAGGGCGCGAATTTCGTCATTTTCCAGCAAATTTAAAACTTTTTGTCCGTAATTCTCATATTTTTCACTGAGGGTCAGGATGCTAACTTGCTCTGGCATGAGCCATAGAGGGAAATTTCCTCCGGTGTGCTCCAACAATATAGCGATAAATCGCTCCATGCTACCAAAGGGTGCGCGGTGGATCATAACCGGTCTATGTAGCTCATTATCACTGCCTTTGTAGGTTAGGTCGAATCGCTCTGGAAGATTGTAATCTACCTGTATTGTTCCTAGTTGCCAGCTTCTTCCCAGGGCATCCTTTACCATAAAGTCTAGCTTCGGTCCATAGAATGCAGCTTCGCCTGTTTCTACTACATAGTTTAGGCCTTTATCATCTGCGGCATTGATGATGGCTTGTTCTGCTTTCTCCCAGTTTTCCAAATCCCCAATATACTTATCGGGATTCTCTGGGTCGCGCAGGGATACCTGAGCGGTAAAATCTTCGAAACCAAGCGAACCAAATACATACAATACCAGATCGATAACGCTTTTAAACTCTGCGTCTAGCTGGTCTGGAGTACAGAAAATGTGAGCGTCATCTTGGGTAAATCCACGAACTCGCGTAAGGCCATGTAATTCGCCACTTTGCTCGTAGCGGTAAACAGTTCCAAACTCGGCGTAACGCTTGGGTAAATCTTTATAAGACCAAGGAGCACTATTGTACATTTCACAATGGTGCGGGCAGTTCATGGGTTTAAGCAAGAACTCTTCGTCTTCGTTTGGTGTTTTAATAGGCTGAAAACTGTCGGCCCCATATTTGGCATAGTGGCCAGAAGTTACATAGAGCTCCTTTTGCCCGATATGCGGAGAAATCACCATTTCGTAGCCTGCCTTTTTTTGAGCTGCTTTTAAAAAGTTTTCCAGACGTTCGCGCAGGGCGGCGCCTTTGGGTAACCAAAGCGGAAGACCTTGCCCTACTTTTTGAGAAAAAGTGAATAGCGAAAGTTCTTTTCCGAGCTTTCTGTGATCCCGTTTTTTGGCTTCCTCCAGCAGGGCCAAATATTCTTTGAGTTCCTTTTGCTTAGGGAAGGAAATTCCATAGACACGGGTAAGCTGTTTGTTGTTCTCGTCTCCTCTCCAATAAGCGCCTGCGATGCTCATCAATTTAACGGCTTTTACCAAGCCGGTATTCGGCAAATGCCCACCTCTACATAAATCTGTAAAACTAGCATGATCACAAAAAGTAATGGTGCCATCTTCTAGGCCTTCGATCAGTTCTACTTTATACTCGTTGCCTTGTTTTTTGTAGTAGTCTAAGGCATCGGCTTTGCTGCTAGAGCGCATATGGAATTCGTGTTTCCCACGAGCGATCTCCAGCATCTTATCTTCTATGGTTTTAAGGTCGCTTTCTGAAATGCTTTGTTCCCCGAAATCTACATCGTAATAAAAACCTCGTTCGATAGCCGGACCGATGGTTAATTTCACCCCTGGATATAATTCTTCCAAAGCCTGTGCAAGGATGTGGGCAGAAGAATGCCAGAAGGCTTTTTTGCCTTCGTCGTCTCGCCAGGTATATAGAATCAGTTTACCATCCTCGGTAAGCGGGGTCGTGGTCTCTAGGGGGGTATCGTTATAAGATGCCGATATTACATTTCGAGCCAGACCTTCACTGATGCTGCGCGCCACCTCCATGGGAGTAGTGCCAGCCTCTACGTTCTTGACGCTTCCGTCGGGTAGAGTAACTGCTATCATAGATAAAAAATTAGGCGACAAAGATACTACGAGTTTCTACTTTTCACAATATAATGATGCCTTAGGATGCCATCGAAATTTATAAGGGTATATATTAAGGTAAAACAAGCTAGGAGCTAATGCGAAAATGGCTAATTGGGCTTGTCTCAGTAGCTTGCGATAAGGGCTAAAAAAAAGAACAAAAAATTACCCCAAAATGTTTGCCGCATAATAATTCCGCTATATATTTGCAGCCGCTTTGAAAGGGAAGTATTAGACTACAAAATCGGACAGAGCAAACGTTCAAAAAAATATTTTACTTTTTCTTTTAAAAAGTATTGCGGGATAAAAAAAGTATCGTACATTTGCACCCGCTTTCGAGAGGGAGTAAACGTTCAGAAAGGTAATTTTGGTAGATTTTTTTAGAGAGTAGGTTCGATTCCTATTTGCCTTACAAGATTAAGTTCATTGACATATTGAAATTGA
>Ga0114900_1000128_pt1 | contig 66793 bp, 67 predicted proteins | sample MalvireepMed_231_FD_89685 | JGI IMG/M metagenome (GOLD analysis project Ga0114900, IMG submission 89685) | Marine viral communities from the Global Malaspina Expedition - Malaspina viral metaG DeepMed_231 | ecosystem: Environmental > Aquatic > Marine > Oceanic | place: Mediterranean Sea...
GCCCAGCGACGCCATGGTCGGCGATCCCCGCGTGCCGCACCTGTGGCTGATGATGCCCGACGGCAACCTGCAGCTGGTCGGCGCCTTCAACGGGACCGAGCCGGGCATGCACAATCTGGACGCGCCCATGGCGGACATGGCGAACCAGGCCATGGCCGTGGCGGTGTCCATGGAAGAGCCGGGCCACACCCCGTCCACGCAGCCGGATGGTCCGGTGGTGGCGCAGGGCGAAATCAGCCGACTCTGATCGCTGCATCCAGCGTATCGACGCCGTCGTAGCTGAGTTATCGGCGCCGTCGGAGGCTGGTTCGTCTCCGTTGCTCCACTCTCTGACCCGCCGATGCGCGGGGAGACTTATCCTGCCCTTCCGCCGGTCTCCCCGCGCCTTTTTCAAGATCGGCTTATGTGAACCATAAATATAATCATTAGTGCATCTGCATTCATCTCAGCATCTTTCAGGTGATGCCATTCGTAACTGATCGTGATCGGCAGCAAGTCGGTCGCACTCAGGAGACGAAATCATGAGACATCTGATCACCAAGGTCGCCGTCGCTGCCATTCTTGCCGGCGGCGTCGCCGCCCCGGCCGTCGCCTTTGACCATCACGGCGGCGGTCACAGCCAGACCCAGTCCAGCCAGACCATCGTCGACGTGGCCGTCGGCTCGCCGGATCACACGACCCTGGTCACCGCCGTGCAGGCCGCGGGTCTGGGCGAGACCCTGTCGGGCGAGGGTCCCTTCACCGTGTTCGCGCCCACCAATGACGCCTTCGCCAAGCTGCCTGCCGGGACCGTCGAAGCCCTGGTCCAGCCGGCCAACCGCGCCACCCTGACCGCCGTGCTGACCTATCATGTGGTCGCCGGTGAGCTGAAAGCCGCCGACGTCCTGGCCGCCATCGAGGCCGGCGGCGGCAGCGCCACCCTGACCACCGTGCAGGGCGCCGAGCTGACCGCGTCGCTGCAGGGCGGATCCGTGATCCTGACCGACGCGGCGGGCGGTACGGCCACCGTGACCGCCACCGACCTGGACGCCTCCAACGGCGTGGTCCATGTCATCGACACCGTGGTGATGCCGCAGTAAGCGACTGAGTTTGCGGACTTTCTGAGGGGGCGGCCGGGTTTTTCCTGGCCGCCCGTATTGGACTCCGGACGCGAAAAACAGTGCAACTGGAGTGCAACGCCCGGAAAAAACAGTGTCTGAATTGTCTGAATTGTTGGAATCGCGCCCCGAAAGTGTGGAGGGACAGGCGAGACTGCTGAAGCAGAAAAACAGTGCAATGGAGTCTCGCAGCCTCCCTTTATGGACCGCTCACCCCAGCGACCCGAAGGGCGGCGCGTAGCAGCCAAGGCTTGGGTCCAGATGGCGGGCACGGGACAAGGGGATGGCCCAGAGCTTCTTGTCCAACCACCCAGACCTGTGATCTGGACCCCAGTCTTCGCTGGGGTGAGCGGAGGGACAGGTGAAGCGCCCCGGGCTGATCCCTGTCGCCGGAACGGAGAGTATACGGGCGCCCGGACGCTGTGGGCGCAAACAGGGCGCGGACGCGGCGAACTCCTTGAGAACAAAGAGACTGAGCGCCGGAATGCGGCGGTGCATTCCGTATCTCGCCGGCCCTGACCGTGCGTACGGACCGCCGGGACGAGCCCGGCGGTGACGGTGGTCTAGGCTTTTCCGGCAGGCGGCTGGGCGTAGCCGAGGCGCTGGTTGAGCTTGTCCAGCAGATCGACGGCGCACTCGGCGATGACGGTGCCGGGCGGATAGACCGCCGCCGCGCCGCTTTCGATCAGGGCGGGGATATCGCCGGGCGGGATGACGCCGCCGACCACGATCATGATGTCGGGGCGGCCCAGCTTCTCGAGCTCGGCCTTCAGCTCCGGCACCAGCGTCAGGTGGCCGGCCGCCAGCGATGAGGCGCCGACCACATGGACATTGTTGTCCACGGCCTGTTTCGCGGCCTCGGCGGGGGTCTGGAAGAGGGGGCCGGCGTCCACGTCGAAACCGATGTCGCCATAGGCCGAGGCGATGACCTTCTGGCCCCGGTCGTGGCCGTCCTGGCCCAGCTTGGCGACCAGAATGCGGGGCGGGCCGCCGTCGTTCTCCACGAAGGCGGCGACCATGCCGCGGGCGCGGGCCAGTTTCGCGTCGGCCCCGGCCTCGGCGGCGTAGACGCCCTTGACCGTCTTCACCTCGGCCACGTGGCGGCCGAAGGCGGCCTCCATGGCGTCGGACATCTCGCCCACGGTGGCGCGGGCGCGGGCGGCGTCGACGCACAGTTCCAGCAGGTTGGCGGTCCCGGCGGCGCCGGTCTTGAGGGCGTCCAGAGCGGCCTGACAGGCGGCCTCGTCCCGCTCGGCGCGCAGGCGCTTCAGCTTGTCGATCTGGCGGGCGCGCACGTCGGCGTTGTCCACCTTCAGCACCGGAATGTCGTCGGCCAGGTCGGAGAGATATTTGTTCACGCCGACGACGGTCTGCTGACCGGTGTCGATTCGGGCCTGGGTGCGGGCGGCGGCTTCCTCGATGCGCAGTTTGGGGATGCCGGCCTCGATGGCCTTGGCCATGCCGCCCAGCGTTTCCACTTCCTCGATGTGGGCCAGGGCGCGGGCGGTCAGGTCGTGGGTCAGACGTTCCACATAGTAGGAGCCGCCCCACAGGTCGGCGCTGTCGGTCATGCCGGTTTCGCGCTGCAGGAAGATCTGGGTGTTGCGGGCGATGCGGGCCGAGAAGTCGGTGGGCAGGGCCAGGGCTTCGTCCAGCGAGTTGGTGTGCAGGCTCTGGGTTCCGCCGTGGGCGGCGGCCATGGCCTCCACCGCCGTGCGGGCCACATTGTTGAAGACGTCCTGGGCCGCAAGGCTCCAGCCCGAGGTCTGGCAGTGGGCGCGCAGGGCCAGGGACTTGGCCGATTTCGGCGCGAACTCGCGCTGGATCAGCGAGGCCCACAGCAGACGCCCGGCGCGCATCTTGGCCACCTCCATGAAGTGGTTCATGCCGATGGCCCAGAAGAAGCTCAGGCGCGGGGCGAAGGCGTCGATGTCCATGCCGGCGGCCACGCCCGCGCGGGCGTATTCGACCCCGTCGGCCAGGGTGTAGGCCAGCTCCAGGTCCGCCGTCGCGCCGGCTTCCTGCATGTGATAGCCGGAAATGGAGATGGAGTTGAACTTCGGCATCTCGCGCGAAGTATAGGAAAAGATGTCCGAAATGATCCGCATGGAGGGGGCCGGCGGATAGACGTAGGTGTTGCGGACCATGAACTCTTTGAGGATGTCGTTCTGGATGGTCCCGGTCAGCTTGTCGCGGCTGACGCCCTGTTCCTCGGCGGCGATGATGTAGAGCGCCATGATCGGCAGGACGGCGCCGTTCATGGTCATGGACACCGACATCTGGTCCAGCGGGATGCCGTCGAACAGGGTCTGCATGTCGAGGATGGAGTCGATGGCGACCCCGGCCATGCCCACGTCGCCCGCCACGCGCGGATGATCGGAATCATAGCCCCGGTGGGTGGCGAGATCGAAGGCGATGGACAGGCCCTTCTGACCGGCCGCCAGATTGCGGCGATAGAAGGCGTTGGACGCCTCGGCCGTGGAGAAGCCCGCATACTGGCGGATGGTCCACGGGTTGGTGGCGTACATGGACGGATAGGGGCCGCGCAGATACGGCGCCACGCCCGGCAGGCCCTGGACGAAATCGAGCCCTTCGAGGGTCTCGGCGCCGTAGGCCGGATCGACGGTGATCTTCTCGGGCGTGGTCCATCCCGCGCCTTCAGCGCGGGCGGCTGAGCCGGTCTGGTCGAAGTCGATGGTGGTGAAATCGGGCAGGCTCATTGGGCCGCCTCCACATGGTCGGACAGGCGGATGGGGGTGATGGGCGTGCAGGCGTCGTCGGGGCCAGCTTGGCGCACGTCTGGCGCGGGGACCGCATGGGCCGGGCGCGGGTCGATGGTGACGGGGTCTTCCTCGGCGGGATAGAGGCTGACGCCGAGGATGGGCGCGGAGCCGTCGCGGGCGGAGGCGATCAGGGCCTCGCGGGCCCTGGCCACGTCGTCGGCCAGCGAGCCCGACAGGAGGGCGGCGGCCAGACCGCCCTGGGCCTCGATGGCCTGGAACGCGACCCAGCCTGCGCGGGCCAGATCGTCGGTCAGTTGCTCGAAGAAGAAGGCGCCGCCGGCCGGGTCGGCGACGCGGCCCAGATGGCTCTCCTCCATCAGGATCAGCTGGGTGTTGCGGGCCTGACGGCGGGCGAGGGGATTGTCGCCGCCCAGGGGCGCGGTGAAGGGATCGAGCACCACGGCCTGGGCGCCGCCCACGGCCCCGGCGAAGGCGGCGGCGGTCAGGCGCAGCAGATTGTTGTGCACGCCCTGACCCGCCAGCATGCGGGCCGAGGAGCGGAGCTCGATCACTGCGGGGGCGTCCGAGCCGCAGGCCTCGGCGATGCGGGCCCAGAGGGCGCGGGCGGCGCGCAGCTTGGCGATCTGCACCGGATAGCGGGCGTCGGCGGACAGGCCGAGGACGATGCGCTTGAGCCCCGCGGCGGGCGCGATCCCGGCGGCGTCCAGCGCGCGCAGATAGGCGACCGCGGCGGCGGCCATAACGCCCAGCTCCTGGGCCTCGGTCCCGCCCGCTTCATGCACGAAACGGCCCGACGCGAGAAACAGGGACGCCCGGGGATAGGCCCCGGCGTGGCGGGCGCCGGCCTGGGCGGCGGCGTTGACGTGGGCGGGGATGGGCCCGGCGCTGGCGCCTTCACGGGCGAAGGCGGACAGGGGGTCCAGATGGAAGGCGAGGGGGGCCTCGGGCGCGCCCTTGGCCAGCACGGCCAGCCAGTTGGCGGCTTCGGCGCCCATGAAGCCCGCGTCCAGCGCCACAGGGGCCAGATCCAGCAGGATACCGTCGAGGGCGCGGGCCAGATCGTCCTGCGAGGCCACGGCTGCGCCGGTCTCGCCCGAGGAGTCGAGCCGCAGCAGCAACGAGGCGGCGCCGTTGGTCAGGGCGTCATGGGCCAGGGTGTTGGCGCGGGCGGGGTCGGGATGGTCGATGAGGGTGCGCAGATCCCACGGGCGGTCGCGGTCGCCGGACAGGCCGGGGCGGGCCCGCAGGACGGCGCGGTCCGGGTCGGCGGCGTAGAGCGGCTGGATCGCCAGACCGTCGGCGGTGCGGCCGATCAGGGTCTCGAACGGCGCGCCCTTCAGGCCTTTTTCGGCGAGGGCGCGCCAGTCGGCGAAAGACGGGACGGGGAAATCTGGGCTGAGGCTTTTCACGGCGCGAGTGATGGGCCGTGGGCGCCCGGCCCGTCAAGCCGGGCTGAAACACAGCGTGATAATCCCGCATTTCTCGAGATCACTTCATTGACGCACAAGGGTTCGGCGCTCGCGAGAGCCCGATTTCTCCGCACGTGTTCGCGGCGCCCGCACACTGATGGCCACGATCCATCATGGAGGCGCGAGCGTGATCCCAGCCGAATCCCAGTCCAGCGCGAGGCTGGACCTGCCCTATCTGCAGGCCGGGCAGATGCAGAAGCATGTAACCCTGAACGAGGCTCTGACGCGGCTGGACGCCCTGGTCCAGTGCGCGGTGGTCAGCCGGTCGATCAGCGACCAGCCGGCGGCGCCCGATGATGGCGCGCTCTACATCCTGCCCGACGGCGCGACCGGCGCGGCCTGGTCGGCAATGGCGGCGGGCGAGCTGGCGCGGTTCGAGGCCGGCGGCTGGACGGCGATCACGCCGCCGGCCGGGCTGCGCGCCTATGTGGTCGATGAGCAGCGGCTGGTCATGATGGCGGAGGACGGCTGGACCGATGTGGGCGGCAGTCCGGACCGGCTGGATGATCTGGCGGGGCTGGGCGTCGGCACGGCTTCGGACGAGGCCAACGCCTTCGCGGCCAAGCTGAACAGCGCGCTGTGGACCGCACGGACCGAGGGCGAGGGCGGCACGGGCGACCTGCGCTATGTGCTGAACAAGGAGGACGGCCCGAAGACGCTGTCGCTGCTGTTTCAGTCGGAATGGTCCGGACGAGCCGAGGTCGGGCTGATCGGCGACGACGACCTGGTGCTGAAGGTGTCGCCGGATGGCGAGACCTGGCGCGAGGCTGTGCGGATCGATCGTCAGACCGGGCGGCTGGGCTTTCCCGTGATGGATGCGCTGCTTCGACCGGCCACACAGGATGTGCTGACGGCGTTCGAGACCCCGCCTGCGAGGGCGAGGGCGTTCCGTCTCGACGATCTGGTGAGCGCGCTGGAAGCCGCCGGGGTCTGGGCGCGGCTCGGCGCGCTCTATGTGGCGGCGGCCGGGGACGCGCAGGCGGCGCGGGTGAACCTGAGAACGCCGGGGCGGCATGACCTGTCGCCGGTGAACGGTCCTGTCTTTTCGGCGGATGTGGGCTGGTCCGGCGACGGCGCAGACGCCTGGCTGGATACGGGGCTGAGCGCCTCGGCGCTGGCGGACGGCGGTGCCGGGGTCGCCGCCGGCGTCTGGCTGGCCGCCAATCCGTCGCCCGGCACCAGCCAGTTTCCGCTGGGGCCGGTTGACGGCGACGAGACCCTCTCCATGGTGATCAGCTCGTCGACGGGCAATTTCAGCGCCCGGGTCGGAGCGAGCGCCCTGGCGGCCTTCGGCCAGGCGCCCGCCGTGACCGGGCATTTCTGTGTCAGCCGCACGAGCACGACCCAGGTGTCCGGCTATCATAACGGACTGCTGCTCGCCGCCCCGGCCAGTTCCTTCACCGGCTATGCGAACGGATCGACCGGCCTGTTGCGGCGATACGGCAATTTCCACAGCGGCACGGTGGCGGCGGCCTGGCTGGGCAAGGGCCTGGACGGGGGGCAAGTGGCGGCGTTGCACGCGGCGCTGGCGACCTACCTCGGCCAGACGGGGGCAGTCTGATGGGGCGCGATCCACAGCCTGAAGGGGATTGGCGGTTCCGCCGGCTCTATACCTATGCGGCCACCTTGGCGGGGCTGGGCCTGCTGGGGGTGCTGGTGTGGCGGCTGGAGGCCCCGCGCGAGCTGATGTGGGTGGCGGTGGCGCTGATCGTGCGCGACGCCTGGCGCGAGACGCTCTACATCGTCGCGCCTTCGGCCCAGGCCATCGTGGCGGGGCTGGCCGCCTGGCGGGGGCGGGCATGAGGGCCCCGGACGCCCGCGCGCTGCAGCGGACGCTGGGCGGCCTGGGGCTCTACTCCGGCGATCTGGACGGAATCTGGGGACCGTTGTCGCAGGCCGCCTTCGAGGGGCTGGTCGAGGGCTATCGCCGCTGCCGTCCCGCGCCCCGCGAGAACAGGCCCATGGGCTGGTCGTGGGACCAGTCGGAAGGCGCGTTGTATCTGGACGGCCGCCGGGTGGCGCGCGGGTATTCGGGGCGCGGGGAGGGACGAAACAACCCGGCCATGGAGATTGAGCGCAGCATCGGGCCCATTCCGGCCGGGCGCTGGCGCATCGGCCCGCCCCGAACCAGCCCGCGGACCGGGCCCCACGTCATGGACCTGACGCCCATCGATCATGACGCCCATGGACGCAGCGCCTTCCAGATCCACGGCGACAACGCCGCAGGCGACGCCTCGTCCGGCTGCATCGTCCTGCCGCGGGCGGTTCGCGAGCGGATCAGCGAAGGCGGGCTCCGGGTGCTGGAGGTGACGCCATGATTCAGATGTTTCCCGGCCGGGGCTGATTCCCGGGTGGGCGAAGCTCGCGGCGGTCGCCCTGGCGCTCATGGTGACGGTCGCGCTGGCCGCGCACCAGTGGGACCGGCTGTGGGCCTGGTTGCCCTGGTCCGACGAACGGCGGCTGGAGCGGGTGATCGACCAGCGCGATCGCCTCGCCGCCGAGGTCGCCGCCCAGGCCGCGCACATCGAATCGCTGGGCGAGCAGACGCGACGCGTCGAGACCGTTCACCGGCAGGTGATCGACCTGCGAGACCTGACTGATCCTGTCATCCATGAAGCCCGGAGCGCGCCTGATGCGTCCACACCCCTTGATCCCGACCGTGCTGCTCGCCTGCGCGAGCATGACCGCCGCCTGTGCGAGCTGGCGCCCGGCGCCTGCACCGGTGCAGCCGCCGGCGCTGCCGTTGCTGGAGGCGGCGACCCGGGCCTGTCCGATCGCGACCCTGGGTGAGGCGCCGACCTGGGCGGATCTGGAAGCCGCCTACCTCCTGAGAGGACGGCAGCTGGTGGAATGCGACCTCGCCCGTCGGCTGGCGGTCGAGACGCTGGAGGCCATGGGGCCACATCCGGGCGCGGGGCGGCAAATCATGCCGGGCGGCAGGCAAAATCTGCAGGGCGCGCCGGGGCAACGGCAGAATATGCCGGGTTCGGAGCGTGGTAAACCAAGCTATAACGCTGTGATTTCATAGGCTTGATCAACCGCGCGGTGCGGCCGGACTGGCCCGCCCCTTGCTTCAAGGAGCCTGAGCAAAATGCTCCCGGCAGTCAAAATGACGTCGGAACCTTGAAAGAAAAGGACTCGTCATGCTGAACAGCGTGAACACCAACGTGGGCGCTATGGTCGCCCTGCAGAACCTCTCGCAAACCAACTCCGAGCTGAACACCGTCCAAAACCGGATCAACACCGGTAAGAAGGTCAATTCGGCCAAGGACAATGGAGCCATCTGGGCCATCGCCCAGAACCAGCGCGCCGAAATGGGCGCCCTGAACACCGTCAAGGAAAGCCTGCAACGCGGTCAGTCGACCGTCGATGTGGCCATGGCCGCCGGTGAATCCATCTCCGACCTGCTGCTGCAGCTCAAGGAGAAGGCGCTCGCCGCCACCGACGAGACCCTGACGACCGCGTCCCGCGACGCCCTGGCCGAGGATTTCGACTCGATCCGCGACCAGATCACCTCGGTGATCGAGAACGCCTCGTTCAACGGCGCCAACCTGCTGGATGACAGCCTGTCCAACGGCTACAAGGCCCTGGCCTCGGCCGACGGCACCTCGACCATCGACGTCGAGAGCCAGGACATGAGCCTCAGCGGCTCGATCGTCACCCTGGGCGCCGCGGACAGCATCACCACCACGACCGACGCGAGCGATTCGCTCGCCCTGGTGGACGCTTCGATCGCCAACGTCTCGGCCGCCCTGGCCAAGATGGGCACCAGCTCCAAGGCGCTGGGCACCCACCTGACCTTCGTGGGCAAGCTGCAGGACAGCCTGGAAGCCGGTGTCGGCAACCTGGTTGACGCTGACCTGGCCAAGGAGAGCGCGCGACTCACCGCTCTGCAAACCAAGCAACAGCTGGGTGTGCAGGCGCTGTCGATCGCCAACTCCTCGACCTCCATGCTGCTGGGACTGTTCCGTTAATCCTGGAACGGGGAGGGAGCGCCCAAGGGCGCTCCCTCCATCTTCCCGCTAATCGGGAGGCGCCGGCCTGATGACCGGCGAAATGAGGGATGGATGCAAATGCAAAGATAGGCCGCGTCGCCCAGCCCGCCATTCCCGCCTCTCCGTCTGCGAGCGGCGGCGATTTCGCGGATTCCAAGGCGACGCAAGAGGCCGAACGCCTCGCACGTTATCGTCTGGTGATCGAGCAGGGAGCCGCCAAGGGCGCCTTCATCTACAAGATCCTGGACCGCGAAACCGGAGAGGTCATTCGCCAGTTGCCGCGTGAGGAACTGACGAAAATGGCCGCCCTGCCGGGCTACGCCGCAGGAGCGGTGATCGACACCGAGGCCTGACAGGCCGGAGGCGTCGCCGGACTGATGACCGCCCGACCCGATGGTCGAGGCGGCGAATGTGGTTAGCGGTCGTTAACCATACGCTCACGACTCGGTCGATAGCGTCCCCCCTAGAAAACCTCGGGGGACGAAGACCCATGACCAGCAGCGTTCACACCAACACATCGGCTCTGATTGCGCTTCAGAACCTCAACCGGACCGATCAGCGGCTCGAAGCCGTGCAGGGTCGGGTGAACACCGGCCTGAAGGTTCAGGGCGCCAAGGACAATGCTTCCATCTGGGCCATCGCCCAGGGACAAAGGGCCGATATGGGCGCGCTGAACGCGGTCCAGATGAGCCTGGATCGGGCGACCTCGGTGGCGGACGTCGCCCTGTCGGCCGGCGAAACCATTTCCGATCTGCTGAACCAGCTGAAGGAGAAGGTGGTCGCCGCCAACGACGAATCGCTCAAGACGCAATCCCGGGAACTGCTGAACGACGACTTCCAGGCCCTGCTGCGGTCCATCAGTCAGGCCGTTCAGAACGCTGAATTCGACGGCGCCAATCTTCTGGACGGATCGCTGAGCAACGGGGTGCGGTTCCTCGCCAACGCCGAGGCCGACGCCTTCGTGACCCTGAGCACCCGTGATCTCAGCCTCGGCGGCGGGATCATCGATCTGACGCTCACCTCCAACCTGCTGACCATGACCGACGCCGCCACCGCGCTGACGGACCTGAACACCTCCATTTCGCAGGTGAACTCGGCCCTCGGCGCGCTGGGCTCGCAGGCCAAGCAGATCGAAGCGCACAACGGCTTTGTGTCACGCCTCATGGATACGCTGGAGTCCGGCATCGGCAACCTGGTCGACGCGGATCTGGCCAAGGAGAGCGCGCGGCTGACGGCCCTGCAGGTCCAGCAGCAGCTGGGCGTCCAGGCCCTCTCCATCGCCAATCAGGCGCCGCAGGTCATTCTGTCGCTGTTCCGCGGCGGTTAAGCACGCTGGCCGAAGCCGCTTAGGGATTTCTTACCCCTGCTCGTGCAGGAGTGGCTGCGGAGCGTCCCATGATCGACAACAGCTATATTCTGGGCCTGTTCGGACAGTCGACCTTCACGGGCGGTCTGGCCACCGGCGCAGCGACGCCCAGGGTCAAGGCGCAGCCGACGCCCCCGTGGGAGGCGGCGGCCCAGACGCCGCAGAGCGATCTTCTCAGGTCCGCCCTGGCCGGGCGCAGCCTGATCGGCGGCCAGACCCCGCAGCTGGATGTACGCGGCGCGTCGGCGGATTATGGAAAGCTGTTTTCACTGTATCAGGGGCTGTCGTCGCTGGCGGCGATGGCGGATCGCGCCGGCAGCAAGGGTGTTCCGTCCACGGAACTGTCCCTGCTGAACAAGCGATTCGATGCGGGCCTCGCCGAGGTCTCGGGCTGGGTCTCGGAAACCGGATTCGACGCCTTCAACCTCGTCCAGGGGACGTCCTCGTCCCTGTCCAAGAGTACGGCGGCGGTGGTGCGGGACACATCCAAATCCCTGACCGGCGTGATCCATGAGGGCGCGGCGACCGACCCGGTGGCGGCGTTCCAGGGCGATGTGCAGTTTCGCGTGACCGTCGACCAGACACCGGCGATGGCGATCCTGAATCCCAAGCCGCCCGTGCATGTGGACATCGATCTCAACGAGATGGGCGGCGACGTCCGCAGCCTGACCAACGTCATCACCTTCATCAACGGCAAGCTGGAAGCCGCGGGCGTCCAGACCCGCGTCGGTCGCGAAATGATCCCGGCCGAGGAACGCTCCATCAAGGTGGGCGACAAGACCGTGGCGCTGCCCGACGGGCCCGATCGATGGGCGCTGATGGTGCGCGGCTCCTCGGTCGAGACGGTGGAGTTCTCGGCGCCCGACACCGCGGATGCGGTCTATGTGACCCAGAGCACGGGCAGCGGGAACCAGTTGCTGAAGTTCACCGACGGAGCCGTGCCATCGGGGGCGGGGATCGGCGAAACCCAGTGGGTGGACGGGCGTCTGTCGCAGGACAACCTGCCCGAAGGCGTCAGCGCCCTTCGCGCCTCGGCCACCGATGCGGACGGCAACGTCTGGATGGTCGCGGACCTGTCCGAAGGCCTGGAGAACCAGCCCATCAAGGGAACGAGCGACGTCGCCCTGATGAAGTTCGATTCGGCGGGGCGTCTGGTGTTCAGCCGGGCGCTGGGCGCGGCTGATCAGGCGGCGGGCTACGCCCTCGCCATTTCCGACGACGGCCGCGTGGCGGTGGCGGGATCGGTGACCGGGGCGCTGGACAAGGGCGTCGCCGGCGCCAATCGCGGCCTGTCGGACAGTTTCATCACGGTCTTCAACCTTCAGGGCGAGGAGCAATGGACCCAGCGCCGCGGCGCGACCGCGGCGGATGAGGCCACGGCTGTCACCTTCGGCCAGGACGGTACGGTTTATGTGGCCGGGCGCGCGGAGTCGGCCATGGTCGGCGCGTCGGCCAAGGGCGGATGGGACGGCTATCTCCAGGCCTTCAGCCAGCATCAGCCCTATCCCACGGCCCCGATCACCGGGGGGCTGCAGTTCACCACCCAGTTCGGGACGGCGGGCGACGACTCCGTGGCCTCGATCGCGGTGGACGGGAACAATCTGTATGCCGCCGGGGTCGAGAACGGCCGGGCGGTGGTGCGCCACTATGAACTGAACGGCGCGGCCCAGCCGACCCTGCTCGGCACGCGCGATCTGGGCGCCATGTCGGGGGAGATCGCGGGGATCGCGGTGTCGGGCGGGCGTGTGATCGTGGCCGGCACGACCCGGAACGAAAACCTCGCGGCCGGCGCGACGGTCAATTCGGCGCATTCGGGCAGCACGGACGCGTTCGTCCTGTCCATGAACGGCGACCTGAGCACGGGCGCAGATCGACTGTCCTTCCACGGCGGCGCAGGCGAGGACACGGTTGCGGACGTGAAGGTTCACGACGGCAAGGTGTGGATCACCGGGGTGGCGGACCGGCCCCTCGGCGGCCTGCCCGAAGATCCGACCATGGCCTATCTGTCGCGCATCGATGCCGACAGCGGCGCCGTGGAATGGACCCGGACCTGGAAAGGGGTGGGCGATCAGGCCGTGACCGGCACGATCGCCGTGGCCTCGGGCGGAGCCAGCGTTCTGGACCGTCTGGGCCTGCCGACGGGGGTCATTTCGCAAGGCGACTCCAAGCAATTGACCGCGGCCACCTCGTTGAGGGTCGGCGACCGGTTCTATGTGGCCGACGACCGGGGGCGGTCTCGCGCCGTGACCATCGAGGCGCGCGATACGCTCCAGACCCTGGCGCGCAAGATCGAGCAGGCCTCCAACATGCAACTGAAGGTGACGGTGGCGTCCGAGGGCGGCGAGGTGACCGGCAAGGATGGGGAAACGTCCCTGACCATGGGCGGCTTCCAGCGTCTTTCAATCCAGGCCCGGGACGGCCGCGAGGGGGCGGTGCTGCGCGCGGGTGAATCGGGCCGCGACGCCCTGGCAGGACTGGGGCTGAGCCCCGGCTTCATCGGCAAGACCGCGGGCGACGACGTCACGAAGACCTACGGCATCGAGCTGCCCGGCAACCTGAACCTGTCGAGCGCCGACGCGGCCAAGCGCGCCGGCGAGGCCATTCTGGCGGCCATGAAGGTGGTGCGCGACGCCTATCGCGATCTCGCGCCTGAAAACACGACGGCCAAGCCGGTGGGGGCGCCGTCGGCCTATATGGCGTCGCAGATCGCCAATTATCAGGCCGCCCTGAGCCGCCTGACGGGGGGATAGGGGAAAACCCCGGCTCCGCCTCGCTTCGCGGTTGACGTCACGCCTGCGCCGGGGGTTATTGCCCTGATCATCCGCGCGAGAGGCTCATGGCGTTCCCCAACGACAACCGCATCATCCTGGCGCTGGGCGCCGTGCTGGCCGTGGTGGCCGCCGTGGTCATCGCCCTGATCTTCATGGGCGGCGGCGACGACGAGGCGCCCGCGACGCCGGAGGAGCGGGCGGGCCTGCAGCTGGACGTGACCGAGGCCCCGGATCTGGAGCCCACGCGCGAGCTGCGCTGTTTCGTGGACGGCCAGTTCGTGGGCATGGCGACCCTGGCGGACTGCGCCCGTCAGAACGGGGTCGCGACCGAGGCGCTGGATGTGGGGCTCGATGAGACCGGCGCCCTGGCCGCCGCGCCGACCGCCGTGTTTGCGCCGCCGCCGGAGGAACCGCCGCTGGACCTGACTGAACTGGCCGGCGCCAATCCGCCGGAGGCCGGCCCCGTGAGCCCGACGCCTGCGCCCCAGCCGGCCCAGCAGGCGGGCGCCCCGTGTCTGCGCCATGTGGGCGGCGAATGGCGGCAGCTGTCGGGCGGCATGAGCCAGGCGGCGTGCGTGCAGGCCCTGTTCGCCGGCACCTGCGTGCGGCCGGGCGATGCGGAATACGGCCGCTGGGGTGATCTCACCCTTCGTCTGGTGCCGCGCCGCGTGGAACAGTCCCAGGACAACAGCCGTTTCCGCACCCTGGCCGAACAGGACCGCAACTGTCAGTTCCCGGGGCTGCGCGGATGAGGGGCCTGATCGTTTCAGCCGCGTGCATGGCGGCCGCCGGTCTGGCGGCCTGCTCCAGCAGCACCCGGGCGCCCGACGAGCGGGGCGTCTGCTACCACCTGGTGCAGGAGGGGGAAGATGTGCGCTTCAATGTCCTGGCCGAGGACGTGGAGTCCATCGAGTTCTGCGCGGCGCGGCTGGAGGAGATGCGGCTGAACTTCCTGAGGCTGGGCGGGTCGGTGACCGAGATCGCCGGCGCCTATCAGGGGCAGTTCATTTTCATCCAGCGCGAAGGCGTCTATTTCGGCCAGACGCTTGAGGGCGGACGCTTCTTTGCTCTGGCGCGGACGGGCGATGGCCGCCTGGCCATTCCCGGCGTGATCCAGCGCGAACCTGCGGATTGACGTCGCGCCCAAGGGCGTGAACAATATGTGAACATGCCGTTCCGTCGAACTCTCCCGTTCGTGCGGCAGGCTTTGAAGAAACAAGGAAAATGTGATGGCGGGCAGCGTCAACAAGGTCATTCTGGTGGGCAACCTGGGACGCGATCCCGAAATCCGCACTTTGAACTCCGGCGAGAAGGTCGCGAACCTGTCCCTGGCCACCTCGGAAACCTGGCGCGACAAGGCCAGCGGCGAGCGCAAGGAAAAGACCGAGTGGCACCGGGTGGTGATCTTCAACGAGAACATCGTCCGGGTGGCCGAAAACTATCTGAAGAAGGGCTCGACCATCTATGTGGAAGGCTCGCTCCAGACCCGGAAGTGGACGGACCAGCAGGGTGTCGAGAAATACTCCACCGAGGTGGTGCTGCAGAAGTTCCGCGGCGAGCTGACCATGCTGGGCGGCCGCAGCGAGGGCGGCGGGTCCGGCCCGCGCGACGATGACGGCTATTCTTCCGGCTTCTCGAGCGGCGGCGCCAACAAGCCGTCCGGTCCCAAGGAAAGCTACGACCTGAACGACGACATTCCGTTCTAGGACGCCACGCGTCCACCCGGGCCGGTCCGCCGGCTCGGGGCGGCGGCGGCCTCACCCGAAGGCGGTAGCGGAAGAAAATAATTTGTGAGGCGCGCCTGCCGCCGCCGCATGGCAAGAGCAGGCCGTGACCCAGCCCCGCACCGCCCTAGCTCCCGTGGAGATCGCGGCCATCGTCGCCGTCGTGGTGATCTGGGGCGTGAACAACGCCGCGGTGAAGATTTCGACCGAGAGCCTGCCGCCGCTTCTGACCGGGGCGCTGCGGTTCGGTCTGGCGGCCCTGTGTCTGGCCTGGTTCGTGCGGCCCCCCTTTCCCAACTGGAAGAGCCTGGCGCTCCTGGTCGTGCTGGGCGGGCCGATCCACTTCGCCCTGATTTATCTCGGCTTTTCCATGGCCCACGACATCACGCCGATGTCGGTCAGCCTGCAGCTGTGGATTCCGATGACGGCGCTCTTCGCGTTCCTGCTGCTGGGCGAGCGCATCAGCGTGCCGGCGGTGCTGGGCATGCTGATCGCGTTTTTCGGCATCGCGTGGATGGTGCTGGACGCCCATGCCTTCATGGACCTGCCCGCGATCATCATCGGCATCGGGGCCAGCATGGCCTGGGCCCTGACCACCGTTATCGCCCGCAGGACGCGGGCTGTGTCGCCGATGAAGATGCAGGGCGTGCTGGCTGCGGTCGCCTTCCCGGTCCTGCTGCTGGGCTCGCTGACGTTCGAGACCGGGCAGATCGCCGCCATCCGTGAGGCGCCGTCCGTGACCTGGCTCGCGGTGGCGTTCAGCGCGCTCGTCTCCACCGTGGTGGCCACGGGGCTGGTGTTCTGGCTTGTGCAGCGACGGGAGGCCGGGCGGGTGACGCCCTATCTGCTGGCCACCCCGGCCGTCTCGATGCTGGTCGGCTGGGGCTTCATGGGCGACGTGCTGACGGCGCAGATCCTGACCGGGGCCGCGCTGACCCTGCTGGGCGTGGCCATCGTCGCCCTGGCCGAGCGAGGCCTCCGCGCCGGGGTGGCCCCCGGCGCGAAGGTGAAGCTCTAGCCGCGCTCGACGACCGCGCAGGCCACCCGGTCGCCGGCGCCGCCGATGGGCTGGCTGCGGTGATCATCGGGATTGGCGTGGATGACGATGGCCGAGCCGTCATCGTCCCAGAGCCACTGGCCGGGACCGTTTTCGGCGAGGCGCGCAGAGGTGGTGAACAGTTCGGCGCGGACCTGGCCGTCATCGCCGGCATGGACGTTGGGCAGGTCGCCGTCGTCAGGGCCTTCGGGGTTCATCAGGCCGTGGGGCGCCGCGTTGTGGTTCACATGGCTGCCCGCGTTCTGGAAGGCCGAATCGCCGCAGTCGCCCACCGCGTGGATGTGGATGCCGTGCCAGCCGGCCTCGAGCCCGTCGGCCTCGACCCGAAGAAGCAGGCCGGTGGGCGCTTGGGTCAGGCTGACCGTGCCGATCTCCTCGCCATCGTTGTTCATCAAGGTCGCCGAGCCCGTCTCGCTGGTCGCGGCGCGCTGGTCCGAGGCGTCGGCGGCCATGCCCGCAGACGAGGTGTCCGCGGTCGGGGCGGGGGCGGGCGAGGGGGCCGCGGGTTCGTTGTCGCCGCAGGCGGCGAGGGCCAGGGCGCCAAGGCCCAGAACAGTGGTGAGATAAAGGTTGGTGCGCATGGTCGAGCTCCGTTTTGAACGGTTGATCGGACGGGGTTCGGATGCGCCCGCGCGCTTTGCCACGCAGGCCCCCGGGTGCTAATGTTTCGGTAACGGAAGACGTTCCGATTCCCGCCCCTCGGGGGCGCCAGAAAAGCCTTAAATCTCTTGACCGACGACAGCCACAACGACGTTCCGGCGACGGGCGCCCACAACGACATCGCCCCCGTCGCCATCGAAGACGAACTGCGCCGCTCGTACCTCGATTACGCCATGAGCGTGATCGTCAGCCGGGCGCTGCCTGACGTGCGTGACGGCCTCAAACCTGTGCACCGGCGGATCATCCACGCCATGTACGAGGAAGGCCGGACGGCCGACAAGAAGTACTACAAGTCCGCCAACATCGTCGGCGACGTGATGGGCCGGTATCACCCCCACGGCGACAGCGCGATCTATGACGCCCTGGTGCGGATGGCGCAGCCGTTCTCCATGCGGCTGATGATGGTGGACGGTCAGGGCAATTTCGGCTCGGTGGACGGCGATCCCCCGGCGGCCATGCGTTACACCGAAAGCCGCATGACCCATGCGGCCGAGGCCCTGATCTCGGACATCGACAAGGACACCGTCGACTTCCAGGACAACTATGACGGCTCGCGCCGCGAACCGACCGTCCTGCCCAGCCGCATTCCGAACCTGCTGGTGAACGGCGCCGGCGGCATCGCCGTGGGCATGGCCACCAATATTCCGCCGCACAATCTGGGCGAGGTGGTCGATGCGGCCATCGCCCTGCTGGACGATCCGGAGATCAGCGACGAGACCCTGCTGGACATCGTGCCGGGGCCCGACTTCCCCACCGGCGGCGAGATCATGGGCCGCACCGCGCCTCGCAACGCCCTGCGCGACGGCCGCGGCTCGGTGGTGGTGCGCGGCAAGGCGAGCATCGAGGAGATCCGCGCGGGCCGCGAGGCGATCATCGTCACCGAGATTCCCTATCAGGTGAACAAGCAGACCCTGATCGAGCGTATCGCCGAGATGGTGCGCGAGAAGCGTCTGGAAGGCATCGCCGACATCCGCGACGAGTCCAGCCGCGAGGGCATGCGCATCGTGGTGGAGCTGAAGCGCGACGCGTCCGGCGACGTGGTGCTGAACCAGCTGTATCGCTACAGCGCCCTGCAAAGCTCGTTCGGCGTCAACATGCTGGCGCTGAACCACGGTCGGCCGGAGCAGATGGGCCTGCGGGCCATGCTGGAGGCCTTCCTGGGCTTCCGCGAGGAAGTGGTGGTCCGCCGGGTCAAGTACGAGCTGGCCAAGGCGCGGGACCGGGGCCACGTGCTGGTGGGTCTGGCCACGGCGGTGGCCAATATCGACGAGGTGATCCACATCATCCGCTCGTCGGCCGATCCGGCCGAGGCGCGCGAACGGCTGCAGGGCAAGCCTTGGCCCGTGGGCGACATGATCGCCCTGGTCGAGCTGATCGCCGACCCGCGCAGCGTGGTCATCGACGGCAACAAGCTGCAGCTGACCGACGAACAGGCCCGCGCGATCCTTGCGCTGACCCTGTCCCGCCTGACCGGCCTGGGCCGCGACGACATCATGGGCGAGGCCCGGGAACTTGCCGCTGAAATCCAGAAGCACCTGACGCTGCTGTCGGACCGCGCCAACATCGTCGACGTGATCCGCGCCGAGCTGACCGAGGTGAAGGACAAGTTCGCCACCCCGCGCCGCACGATCATCGGCGAGGGCGACGGCGAGATGGAGGACGAGGACCTCATCCCCCGCGAGGAGATGGTGGTCAGCGTCACCCACGGCGGCTACGTCAAGCGCGTGGCGCTCAGCGCCTACCGGACCCAGCATCGCGGCGGCAAGGGCCGCTCGGGCGTGACCATGAAGGAAGAGGATGCCGTCGTCGGCGTGTTCTCGGCCTCCACCCACACGCCGGTGCTGTTCTTCGCCACCAACGGCAAGGCCTACAAGCTCAAGACCTGGCGCCTGCCGCTGGGCGGGCCGACCTCGCGCGGCAAGGCGTTCGTGAACCTGCTGCCCATCGAGCCGGGCGACACCATCATGAACGTGCTGCCCCTGCCCGAGGACGAGGCGACCTGGGGCGACTACGACATCATGTTCGCCACCAAGTCCGGCGACGTGCGACGCAACAAGCTGTCGGACTTCGCCACCGTCAACCGGGCGGGCAAGATCGCCATGAAGCTGGAAGACGGCGACCACATGGTGGGCGTGGGTCTGTGCCGGGCCGACGACGACATCCTGCTGACCACCGCCCTGGGCCGCGCCATCCGCTTCAAGGCCGACGACGTGCGCGTGTTCAAGGGCCGCGACTCCACCGGCGTTCGCGGCATCCGTCTGCAGGACGGGGACGTGGTCATCTCCATGGCCGTGCTGGGCCGCGTGGACGCCACGCCGGAAGAGCGCGCCGCCTATGTGAAGCACGCCTCGGCCATGCGCCGCGCCGCCACCGGCGAGGATGAGGTCGCGACGCCGGACGCCGATGAGGAAGCCGTGGCCGACGCCGCGCTCAGCATCGAACGCATCGCCGAACTGGGCGCCGCCGAACAGTTCATCCTGACCATCACCGACACCGGCTTCGGCAAGCGATCCTCAGCCTATGAGTATCGCCGCACCGGCCGGGGCGGGCAGGGGCTGACAGCCCACGGCCTGGGCGGACGCGCGGGCCATCGTCTGGCCGCCGCCTTCCCGGTGGAGGACAGCGACGAACTGCTGATGGTCACCTCGGGCGGCCAGATGATCCGTACCCCCGTCAGCCAGGTCCGCATCGTCGGTCGGTCCAGCCAGGGCGTCACCATCTTCCGCACCGCCGAGGGCGAGCGGGTGGTCTCGGTGGAGCGCCTGCCGGAAGTGGCGGGCGACGAGGCGATCGACGCCATTGAGGACGAGGGCGGCATTGAGGGCGAGGGCGGCGAGGCGTGATTCCGTCCACCCCGGCATGCTGACCCTTCTGGTCAACGGCGCGCCGGCGGAGCGGGATGATCTGCTGCATCTGGCGCTGGTGAACTACGGCGCCTTCACCTCGATGCAGGCGGAGCAGGCGGACGGCGTCTGGGGCGTGCGCGGGCTGGACCTGCATCTGGCGCGGCTGCGCGAGGCCGGGCTGGAACTGTTCGGCGCGGCGCCGGATGAGGGCGAGGTCCGCCGCTGGGTGCGGGAGGCCCTGAGCGATCAGTCCGGCGCGGCGTCGGTGCGGGTCAATCTGTTCAGCCGCGCGATCAGCGTGCGGGATCCCTCGGCCCGGGTGGCGCCGGATGTGATGGTCATGGCCGGACCGCCGGCCGCCGAGCTTGATGGCCCGTTGGCGCTGAACGTGTCGCGATACGCCCGCGAGGCGCCGCATCTGAAGCATGTGGCCACCTTCGGTCTGATCCGGGAACGGCGCGAAGCCATGGCGGCGGGCCAGGACGACGTCCTGTTCGCCGATGCGAACGGCCGCATCACCGAGGGCAGCATCTGGAACATCGGCTTCCTGAAGGGAGACACGGTGGTCTGGCCCCAGGGCCCCATGCTGGCGGGGACCGGTCAGGCCCTGATCCAGCGCGGGCTGGAGGCCGTGGAGGTGGCCACCGGGCATCGGCCGATCGCGCTGGCGGAGCTGCCGGACTTCGACGCCGCCTTTATCGTCAACGCGGCCATGATCGGCGTGCCGGTCTCGGCCATCGGGGCGGTGCGGTACGCCGCGCGGCCCGATCTGACCGCGCTGGTGAAAAACGCCTGGCGATCAAACCCGTGTCAGGCGCTCTAGATGCGAGAGCCTGATTCACGGCTTCGGTGGAATCACGAAGCGATTCCACCTCAACCGATCAGGCTCTAGGTTCGATGAAGTTCGGATGCTAAACCGGGGCGAACGTGGGGGAGATCAGGGCCTTATGCGCATCGGACTGTATCCGGGCACCTTCGATCCGGTGACCAACGGCCACATGGACATCATCGGCCGGGCCGTGAAGCTGGTCGACCGGCTGGTCATCGGCGTGGCCCAGAACGACGACAAGGGCCCGCTGTTCACCACGGCGGAGCGGGTGGAAATGCTGCGCGCCGAGGTGGCTCCGCTGAAGGCGGACATCGTGGTGGAGCCGTTCTCGACGCTTCTGATGCATTTCGCCGAACAGCTGGACGCCAATGTCATTGTGCGCGGCCTGCGCGCCGTCGCGGACTTCGAATACGAGTTCCAGATGACGGCCATGAACCAGCGTCTGAACGCCGATATCGAGACCGTCTTCCTGATGGCCGATCCGCGCCATCAGGCCATCGCCTCCCGTCTGGTCAAGGAGATCGCCCGCCTGGACGGCGCGATCGAGAGTTTCGTCAGTCCCCGGGTGGCCGAGCGCGTCCGGGCCAAGGTTCTGCAATCATGAAGTCTATGACCGGCCTGCTGGCCGCCGTCGCCCTGACGGCCGCCGCCTCATCCGCTCCCGCCCAGGACGCGGAGATCTGGCGCGACGTGGCGCCGGAAAACCTCTGGGTCATCGACACCACCAAGGGCCGCATCCTGGTTGAACTGGCGCCGGATATGGCGCCGTTGTCGGTGGAGCGCATCCAGACCCTGACCCGGCAGGGGTTCTACCGGAACCATGCTTTCCACCGGGTGATCCGCAATTTCATGGCCCAGACCGGCGACCCCACGGGGACCGGCGCGGGCGATAGCGAACTGCCCGACGTGGCGGGCGAGTTCACCTTCCGCCGCGGCCGTCGACCGGCCTTCATCGAGACGCCGACAGGGCGCGAGGACCGGGCGGTGTTCGGGCTCTACGGCTCCATGCCGGTGCGCACCCAGCCCGACGCCCAGATGTTCATCACCGCCGACAACCGCGTCGACGGCATGGGCTATTTCTGCCCCGGCGTGGCGGGCATGGCGCGCTCTGGCGACCCGGACAGCGCCAACAGCCAGTTCTTCTTCATGACCGCCTACCGATCGAACCTGAATGGTCAGTACACGCCGTTCGGCCGGGTGCTGGAAGGCCTGGACGTGGTCGAGTCGCTGAAGGCCGGGGCGGAGGAGAACGACGGCGCCGTCAGCGATCCGGACCGGATGCTGAGCGCCCGTCTGGCCGCCGACATGCCCGAGGGCGAACGGCCCCGGGCCCAGGTGCTGGACGTCCGCTCGCCGCGCATGGCCGAGATCGTCCAGACCGCCGTGGCCGAGCGCGGCGACCGCCTGAGCGTCTGCGACGTGGTTCCGCCCGTCCGCATCGAAGGTTGATAAGGGGAGGGGCCATGCGCCTGTCGATCATCGCCGCCGCCATGCTGGCGGCCACCGCCGCCACGGCCCAGGAGGCGCCGCCGGCGCCCGAGGCCGCAGCCGCAGCGGCCGACTGGCGCACGGTGACGCCGGAAAACCTGCTGGTGATCGACACTAACCGGGGCCGCATCCTGGTGGAGATGTCGCCGCTGGCGGCGCCGGCGCATGTGGAGCGGATTCGTATTCTGGCCCGCCGCGGCTTCTATGACGGCATCGTCTGGCATCGGGTGATCGACTGGTTCATGGCCCAGACGGGCGACCCTCTCGGCACCGGCGACGGGCAGAGCCCCTATCCGGATCTGACGGGCGAGTTCACCTTCCGGCGCGGTGCGGACATGCCGTTCACCCGGGTCGCCGATCCCATGGGCGCGCCGGTGGGCTTTCTGGGCTCCCTGCCGATCCAGACCCAGCCGGACGAGCTGATGGGTCGCACGGGCGACGGCATGGTGCACGCCTGGGGGGTCTATTGCCCCGGCGTGGCGGGCATGGCCCGGGGCGACGACCCGGACAGCGCCAACAGCCAATTCTTCCTGATGCGGGAGGCCTATCCCTCGCTGGACAAGCGATACACGGCGTGGGGCCGGGTGGTCTCGGGGCTGGATGTGGTGCGCGCCATGAAGACGGGCGAGGAGCCGTCGGGCGCCGTGGCTGCGCCCCAGGATGTGATGACCAGCGTGCGGGTCGCCTCGGACATTCCGGCGGACCAGCGGCCGGTGGTTCGGGTGCTGGATACGGCGTCGCCCGCCTTCGCCGCCATGGTCGAGCGGACCCGGACGGCCCGGGGCGCGGATTTCTCGATCTGTGATCTGGAGCCGCCGACCGATGTGGCGACGCCGGGCGTCTAGCGCCGCCTGCGTCGGCGCCGCCCGCTGTTGGCGCGGCCCTCGCGCATGGCGGTGAGCAGGAGGCCTTCGCGCAGACCGCGATCGGCCACCCGCACCCGGGCGCAGGGCCAGGCGCGCTGCACGGCCTCGAGGATGGCGGCGCCCGCCAGGACCAGATCGGCCCGCTGCGCCCCGATGCAGGATTCCGCCGCGCGACCCTCTGGCCCCAGGGCCTTGAGGCGGTCGGCCGCGCGGGTGCATTCGTCCCGGGTCATCCACAGGCCGTCGACGAGATTGCGGTCGTAACGGACCAGTCCCAGATGAACGCCCGCCAGGCTGGTGATGGCGCCCGAGGTGCCGATCAGATGGGCCTCGCCGGCGTCGAACAGCGACCGGAGCGGAGCCGCCCCCTCATGGGCGGCCAGCCGGGCGTGCATGTCCTCCACCATCGCCTCGTACCACGCCTCGGTCGGCGGATCGGGTTCGGGATGGCGCTCGGCGAGGGTGACCACCCCCAGCGGCGCCGACATCCAGCTGACCGTCTCGAACCGGGTCTGGTCGGCTTCACCGACACGCCGAAGCCAGGACACCTCGGTGGAGCCGCCGCCCACATCCACCACCACCACGGCCCGGGCCTTGGGGTCGAACAGGTTCAGACACCCCTGCACGGACAGGCGCGCCTCCTCCTCGGGCGGGATGATGCGCAACTCCAGGCCGGTGCCGTCCCCCACCCGTTTGAGGAAATGGGCGCCGTTGTCCGCCGAGCGGCAGGCCTGGGTCGCCACAGCGCGCACGCGCCGGGTCTCGACCCCGCGGCGCGTGATGCGCTCGGCGCAGACGGCAAGGGCCTCGTAGGCCCTGTCCATGGCGTCGGCGTCGAGATTGCCGGTGCGCGTCAGGCCTTCGCCAAGGCGCACGATGCGGGAGAAGGAATCCACCACGCGAAAGCCGTCGCGCGACGGACGCGCGATCAGCAACCGACAATTGTTGGTCCCCAGATCCAGCGCAGCATACAGCGGCGCCTCTCGACCTGAAGGGGACCGGGCGCCGCGCTCACCGCGCGCGCCTCCCGCCTCTGGCATGGCCAACCTTTTCTGGGCGCGCATCGGCAGCCCGTTCGAGGGGAGGTTAGGCGCATCCCCCCGTCATCGCCAAGCGCTTCCTGTCACAAACATGAACAGGACCGTGCGCCTCCCGCTCATCGGGCGGGGCGTATGCTGTCTGCATGTCCATTGAACGCACAGCCCGTTTCGGCCTCGGCCAGATCGTCCGTCATCGCGACCAGCCTCTTGAGGGCGTGGTGGTGGACGTGGACGCCGTGTGCGCCGTGGCCTTTGACGATCCCCGCGCGGATCAGCCCTTCTATCAGGTGTTCGCCTATGGGGATGACGGGGGTTTCATCGCCTATGTGCCCGAAGACGCGCTGATGGCCGATCGGCAGGTGAAGACGATGAGCGCCGAGGAGCAGGCCCAGTGGTTCACCACCGACCGCCACGGCCGCCACGCGCCGCGCTCGCAACCGATCCACTGACGCACGTATTCCTTCATGCCCCGGGACAGACTAGATTTGTCCGATCATGAGGAGGCTGCATGTCTGATTTCACCCACGTCCACGAAACGCCGCCCGAGGGCGCGGCCGAGGACTGGACCATTCCCCAGGCCTGGGAAGACTATACGGACGTCGAGCATCAGACCTGGGTGACCCTGTATGAGCGGCAGATGAAAATCCTGCCGGGACGGGCGGCCGACGTGTTCCTCAAAGGGCTGGAGGCCCTGGACCTGCACGGCTCGGGCATTCCCGACTTCCGCGAGATGAACCGGAAGCTCGAGGCCCTGACCGGATGGACGGTGGTGTGCGTGCCGGGACTGGTGCCGGACGACGTGTTCTTCGACCATCTGGCCAACCGGCGCTTTCCGTCGGGCCAGTTCATCCGCAAGCCGGATCAGCTGGACTATCTGCAGGAGCCGGACATCTTCCACGACGTGTTCGGCCATGTGCCGATGCTGACGGACCCGACCTTCGCCGACTACATGGAAGCCTACGGCAAGGGCGGCCAGCGCGCCGTCAGCCTGGGCATGCTGCCCAATCTGGCGCGGCTGTACTGGTACACGGTCGAGTTCGGCCTGATGGAAACGCCCGAGGGGCTGCGCATCTACGGCGCCGGCATCGTGTCCTCGTCCACCGAGAGCAAATTCAGCCTTGAGGATCCGTCGCCCAACCGGCTGGGCTTCGATCTGGAGCGGGTGATGCGGACGCTGTACCGGATCGACGACTTCCAGCAGGTCTATTTCGTCATTCCGTCCATCGAGCAGCTGCGCGAGGTGACGCTGCAGGACTTCGGTCCCGTGTACGGCGCTCTGAAGGGAGCCGAGGACCTGCCCATTGACGCCGTTCTGCCGTCAGACAAGGTCTTCACCCGGGGAACGCAAGCCTATGCCGCGAAGGGCGGACGGTTCGCGAAGGCGGGCTGACCCGCCGTCGTCAGCCTGCGCCCACGGCCAGCGACGCCCGCTCCAGAACCGAGGCCGGGCTTTCGCCGGGGCGGAGCTCGGCGGAACCCACCTCGAACTCCACCACGAAGGGCGGGCGTTCGGGGCCGGCGTCGAAGGCCGTGCAGCCGATGACGGCGGCGATGCGCTCGGCGGTCAGACGGGCTTCCGCGCCCGTGGTGGCGGGCAGGGCGAGGGCGAAGACCTCGGGCGCAAGACGCGCGGCGGTGTCCTCGGCGCGCACCAGACGCGACACCATGGCCCCGATCTGGGGCATGGCGCGATCCAGCCAGCCGCCCTGCCGGGCGAGGGTCACTTCACGCCCCTGGACCACCCGCAGGACGCAAAGCGACAGGGGCCGTCCCCGGGCGCGCGCGCTCTCGGTGACGCGGGCCAGGTGGCCGGCGAACAGGTCGCGGGTGAACAGGCCCGTGTCGGGGTCCATGAGCCCAGAGCCGCGCGCGGTCTCAAGAGCCTTGCGTACCGACTTCTGGCGCCGGTAGGCGTGGGCCAGGGCCAGGATGCGGCCGGCCGTCTCGTCCTCGGGCGTGTCGGGCGCGGCCACGTCGGCGAAGCCGCGATTATAGAGATCCGACAGGTTCAGCTCGGCGGGGTGGCGCAGATAGAGCACCAGGGGGATGTGGAACAGGCGTGTGTTGCGCTTCATCCCCGCGGCGATGGACAGGGCCGGGGCGTGATCCTCGCCGCCCCACAGCACGGCGGCGTCGAAGGCGCTTTCGTGCAGGTAGTCGAACGCGGTGTACGGCGTCGGCGCCGCGACCGCCTCGGCGCCGCCCGCCGACAGGGCGTTGGACAGGGCCAGAAAGCGCCGGTCGGCGACCCCGGCGGCGAGAACCCGCAGGGGCTTGTCCGACGTATTGGGGGCCTCAAGCGTGGCGCCGTGATCGGCGAAGGTGGCCTGTCGAAGGGCGAACTCCTCCTGCGCCACCGCGCCGCGGACCAGTTGCTCCAGTCGCAGGGCCAGCTGGGCGGGGTGGGGCGGGCCGCTCATGATCAGGTCCACCTCCGGGGCCTCGGCGCCCTTGGGCGCCAGGGCAAGAACCGGCAGGATGCGGGGCAGGGCGCGGGCCTTCAGTTGCGCGGCCGCCCACAAGGCGTCCGGCGCGATCAGGGCGATTTCGAAGGCCATGTCGTCCATGGCCGCGCAGCCGGCCTCGACCGTGCGGGCCGTGAGGGTGCGCCAGCCAAGGGCGTCCAGCCCCGCGCACAGCGGTCCGACGAGATCATCGCTGGAGGCGATGACCAGTACGCGCGGATCGGGTCCCAAACTCGGTATCTCCGTCACGCGAGGCGAATCCGCCCGCGTCCCCCTGAAATCGGGGGGACCATAGCGAGCCCTTCCCCCGCCATGCAACGTCGGGCGGGATTGGACATCGGGGCGCAAGACACTTATCCACCGCGCCGATCTGCGCTAGACACCTGTTAACCGTGACGCGGGGGAGCACGTTTGACTCAATCTGTGGACTTCACCTCGCTGGCCTTCTGGGGCCGGCTGGCGGGTCGCGCGTTCAAGCGCAGCTGGGGCCGCGACGTCATGCTCTACACGGGCGGCGTCTCGTTCTTCGCGCTGCTGGCCGTGTTCCCGGCCATCGCCATCCTGATCGGCTTCTACAAGATCGTGCTGTCCAGCGGTCAGGCGACCGAACAGGCCGCCGCCCTGACCGAGATGCTCCCGGCGGCGGCCCGGGGCATCTTCATCGGCGAGGTGGAGCGCATGACGACCATGTCCGCCCGGTCGATCTCCACCCAGAGCGCCATCGCCCTGATCATCGGCGCCTATGCGGCCCACCGGGGATTCAAGGCCCTGCTGGCGGGGCTGAACCTGATCCACGACGAGCCGGACCCCCACGGTTTCTTCCGCTTCAATCTGCTGGCCCTGGTGGTGGCGATCCTGGCCTTCGCCCTGTTCACCGTCGTTTCAGGCGCGGTGGTGACCTCGCGCATCCTGAGCCATGCGTCGGAGACGGGCAGTTCGCTATGGCTGGACGGGGTCTGGTCGACAGGCGGTCTGTTCATCGGCCTGACGTGCCTTTACCGCTACGCCATGGTGCACTCGAGCCGCGTCGCCTGGCGCGCCGCCCTCGCGGGGGGGCTGGTGGCCACGGTGCTGTCGGCCACGGTATCGTGGCTGTGCGTGGTCTATGTGGAGCAGATCGTCGAGCTGGGGGCCACCTATGGCTCGGTGGGCGCGGTGGTGGTGCTGCTGATCTGGCTGTCGTGGAACGTCAACGCCATCTTCTACGGCGGGGGCTTCGTCACCGAGATGGAGATCGTGCTGCGCCGCATGGAGGAACCGCCGACGGAAGACGCGCCCGAGGTGGACACGGACTCCCGCATCGTCAGCCTTCAGAGTCGGCGCCGCGCTCAACCGTAATCGCCAGCCAGCCGGCCTCCTCGCGCACCTCGATCACCTGGCCGCCCAGCTCCTGCATCAGATGCGGGACGTCGATGCGGGCCATGGGGTCCGTCGCCAGCAGCACCAGCCGGGCGCCCGGCGCCGCGAGCTCCAGCGCCTTGCGCAGCCGCAGGCTCGGCACGGGACAGCGATGGCCTCGGGCGTCGACGATGAGGGGGACAGGACTGACCACGGGCTCTCCGCTGGGGGCGAATCCGGGCAGGGTGTGCCGCATGGTGCGTCTTTCGTCCAGTTTACCGGCGACGTTGATCGCCCTCTTCGCCCTGGCGGCGCCCGGTCAGGCCCAGACGCCGCGCGTCTCGCCCGACTATCACGCCCGCGTCTGGGTGGCCGGGTTCGAGACCCCTGTGGAAATCCGCCAGTCGGGCCTGCGGCGGCGCATCGAGGTGGCCCAGGGCGGTCTGGTCCAGACCTATATCGCGGACCGGGTGCGGGGGTCGTTGACGGTCATGACGGCGGGCGGGCAGGGGCGGGTGGCGTTCGTCTTCCCCCTGCCGCGCGAGGAGCAGATGTCGCCCCTGCCGCTGGACCTGCTGGTGATCGAGCGCGGCGCGGCGCGCATGACCCGCGTCGGGGCGTCGAACATCGCCGGACGCCCGTGCCAGCGGTTTCGCTATTCCGGCTATATGGGACGGGCGGGTTCGGTCTGCGCGACCGCTGAAGGCATCGTGCTGGAACTGCACCCCGACGGGCGGCGACGGCCGCTGTATCAGGTGCTGAGCCTGACCCCGGCCCGTCAGGCCGCCAGCTGGTTCGCGCCGACGCCGGACTACCAATTGGCCGTGTTGCCCGGAATCGGGGGCACGGTGGGGACGAGGCCTAGCCCAGCGCCTCAATCATCATCCTGAGGGCGGTGCGGACCGATTCCAGCCGCACGCTGTCGCGGCCGATGTCGCCGAAGCGTTCCTCGCGATGGATCAACCGCCCGTCCTCGTGGGCCACGGCGAAATGGACCAGGCCGACCGGCTTTTCCGCCGTGCCGCCGGTGGGCCCGGCGATGCCGGTGACAGAGGCGGCGAGGCCGGCGCCCGACGCCTTGAGCGCGCCTTTCGCCATGGCTTCGGCCACCGAACGGGACACCGCGCCGTGCAGGGCGATCAATTCGGGCTCGACCCCGAGCATCTGGGCCTTGGCCTCGTTGGAATAGGTGACGAAGCCCCGGTCCACCGCCTTCGCGGAGCCGGACACGGTGGTCAGGGCGGCGACCAGAAGGCCGGCGGTGCAGCTTTCGGCCGTGGCCAGCATGATGCCCGCATCGGACGCGCGGTCGGTGATGGCCTTGGCCATGGGTTCGATGTCGGCGGGAAACATGGCGTTCTCATCAGCTGTCGAGTCGCGGTAACGTCGAAGAGAACGCCCCGTTTCATCCGGGCGCGCAAGACGGGGGCGTAATGACTGAAATCACCACCGAGGCCGGGCCCGCTCGTCCGCGCCTGCGCGACCTGAACGATCCGCTGACTCCGGCCCTGTTCGCCCTGGCCGTGTTCGTCAGCGCGGCGCTGGTGTTTGTGGTCCAGCCCATGGTGACCAAGCTGGTGCTGCCCGCGCTGGGCGGGTCGCCGGCGGTATGGAACACGGCGATGGTGTTCTTTCAGGGGGCGCTGCTGGCCGGCTACGCCTACGCCCATGCGCTGCAGCGCATCCGCTCGATCCGGGGGCAGGTGATCACCCATCTGGTGCTGCTGGTCATTGCGGCGCTGTTCCTGCCGTTGAGGATCAACGGCCTGCTGGGCGACCCGGACCCGTCTGCCCCCATCACCTGGCTGTTGCTGACCCTGGCGGCATCCATCGGCGCGCCGTTCGCGGTGCTGTCGGCCACCGCGCCCCTGATGCAGGCCTGGTATGCGCGGGTGCGAGCCCACGAGCCGGACGGCAAGAACCCCTATGTGCTGTACGCCGCCAGCAATCTGGGCAGCTTCCTGGCCCTGTTGTCCTATCCGGTGGTGATCGAGCCCATACTCAGCCTGACGGGCCAGCGGATCAGCTGGAGCGTGGGCTATGGCCTGTTCACGGCGCTGGTGCTTGGGCTGGCGTTCGTGGTCTGGCGTCGCCGGACCCAGGCCGCGCCGCCCGAGCCGCTGGCGCCGACCGCGCCCATTCCGTGGCGGACGAAGGGCCTGTGGGTGCTGCTGGCCGCCGCGCCCTCCAGCCTGATGCTGGGCGTCACCGCGCACCTGTCCACCGACGTCGCCTCGGCGCCGTTCCTGTGGGTCATCCCGCTGGCGCTGTATCTGCTGACCTTCATCATCGCGTTTCAGGCGCGGCCGTGGATTCCCTTGCCGGTGACCTTTCTGGTGCAGGCGGCGCTGGTGGCCTCGCTGGTGGGCATGCTGCCGTTCCAGAGCGGCGAGTGGGCCTTCATGTTCCTGATCCATATCGCGGCGTTCTTCTTCACCGCCCTGATGTGCCACCAGCTGCTGGCGGCGCGACGGCCGCCGCCGGACCGGCTGACCGAGTTTTACCTGCTGCTGTCGCTGGGCGGGGTGCTGGGCGGAATCTTCAGCGCCCTGATCGCGCCGGTGGTGTTCGACGTGGTGCGGGAATATCCGCTGGTGCTGATCCTGACGGCCCTGTTCCGGCCGTGGGGGCGGGGGCGGATCACGATCCCGGAGTGGGTCTGGCTGGCGGCGATTGTTCCGCTGACCCTCGCGCCGCCCGCTATCTACCTGGCCTTGCGGCTGAACCCCGAGTTGCTGGCGGCCTTCGGATGGGACACGGCCATGTCCGTCTCGCGGGTGGCGTTCCTGTTTGCCGCCATCAGCGCCTTCATGATCCGGGATCGCGGGCCGTTGTTCGCCGCCGCCCTGATCATGATCACCCTGTCGGCGCATCACGTGGCCGGTCGCTATGACTGGCTGTATTCGGAGCGCAGCTTCTTCGGCGTCATGCGGGTGGCGGAGTTCAATGACCCCGGCATGGGCGGGCCGGTGCGCATGCTGATGCATGGCACGACCCTGCACGGGGCCCAGGCCACCGATCCCTCCGAGGCGTGCCTGCCGTCCCTCTACTACGCCCCGTCTACCCCCATCGGTCAGGTGACGGACGCGCTGCAGATCGACCGCCCCGCCGTGTCCATCGGCGTGGTGGGGCTGGGGACCGGCGCCATGGCCGCCTACCGCCGCCCGGCGGACGACCTGACCTTCTTCGAGATCGACCCCATGGTGGACCGCATCGCGCGCGATCCAGACTGGTTTACCTACATCAGCGACTGCGCCCAGGGGCCGGTGGAGACGGTGCTTGGCGATGCCCGCCTGACCCTGGCCTATCAGCCGGACAACCGGTTCGACCTGCTGCTGATCGACGCCTTCTCGTCGGACTCGATCCCGACGCACCTGCTGACCCGCGAGGCCATCGCCGACTATCTGCGGGTGGTGAAGGACGACGGGGTGGTGGTGCTGCACCTGTCGAACCGGCATCTGGAGCTGGCCATGCCGACGGTCAACGCGGCCCGGCAGCTGGGCGCCCACGACCGGCACCAGATCTATATGGAGCGCGAGGGCATGGCGGTCATGGCCGAGGCGTCCACCGAGGCCCTGATCCTGTCACCGACGGAGGAAGGCCTGGCCCTGTTCGCCGCCGATCCGCGATGGCGGACCATCTCGCCCAACGATGTGCGGCCCTGGACCGACGACTATGTGAACGTGGTCGGCGCCCTGACGCGGCAGATCAGGTTCGAGCGGGGAGGGTGATCGAGACCACCGCCTGGGCGGCCAGCCCTTCCTGACGCCCGGTGAAGCCGAGGCCCTCGCTGGTGGTGGCCTTGACGCTGACGGCGTCCAGCGGAATGTCCAGCAGGGCCGCAAGCCGTTCCCGCATGGCCAGCCGGTGCGGCTTGATCTTCGGCTGCTCGCAGATCAGCGTCACGTCCACGTTGACCACCCGACCGCCGCGAGCGCGCATCCGCTCCAGGGCGTGGATCAGAAACTGGTCCGAGGCCGCGCCTTTCCATTGGGGATCGCTGGGCGGGAAGTGGTCGCCGATGTCGCCGTCGCCCATGGAGCCCAGAATGGCGTCGGTCAGGGCGTGGAGCCCGGCGTCGGCGTCGGAATGACCGACCAGGGCATGGTCGTGGGGAATGGCCACGCCGCACAGCCAGGCCGTGTCGCCGGGCCCCCAGCGGTGCACGTCGTAACCCTGTCCGACGCGGGTCTCGCGCGGGATCATCTGTTCAGCCAGGGCGAAATCCTCCGGATAGGTCAGTTTCATCAGGCGCGGATCGCCGGGGACCAGGCGCACGGTCCCGCCCGCGCGCTCCACCACCGCCGCGTCGTCGGTGGGGCTCTCGCCGGCCGGCCAGACAGCGAAGGCGTCGCGGAAGGTCTTCAGGCGCGCGGCCTGCGGCGTCTGGGCCCGCCACAGGCCCTCGCGCGGCTCGGTGCCGGCGACGAGGCCTTCGGCGCCTTCGCGCTTGAGGGTGTCGGGGACGGGCAGGGCCAGCAGGGCGGCGTCGGCGCCGGTCAGGGCGTCCAGCAGGCCGGTGATGTGATCCTGCGTCAGGAAAGGCCGCGCCGCGTCGTGGATCAGCACCGGCGTCTCGTCTGTGGCGGACAGGGCGGCGAGGCCCGCCTGCACCGACTCCGCCCGCGTGGCGCCGCCCGCAACGGCGCGCCAGCCGAACAGGCTGGTCAGGGCCTCGGCGGCCTGATCTTCGCCGGCTGCGGGCACGACCACCACGACCTCATCGGCGCCGGCATCAACGAGCGCGCCGACGGACCACGCCAGCAACGGCCGTCCGCCGAGTGAGCGCCATTGCTTGGGGCCGCCCGCGCGCGAGCCCGAACCCGCCGCCACCACGATCGCTGAAAAAGACATGGCGGTCTTCTAGCCCAAATGCGGGTCGGAACAATCGATCACGTCGTTCGCTTTCCCTCCCGAAAGAGGGAGTCCGCCATGATCCGTCCGTTTGTCGTCGTCGCGTCCGCCGCCGCCTTGCTGGTGGCCGCCTGCGCCAGCCTGTCGCCCTATGGGCCGCAGATGGGCGAGTCCGGGCAGGGCTATTCCGAACAGCGCATCGAAAGCGATCGCTGGCGCGTCACCTATCGCGGCGTCGGCGATCCCGGGCCGGTGTCGGACTACGCCCTGCTGCGCGCCGCCGAGCTGACGCTTCAGAATGGCGATGAGTGGTTCGAGGTGACCCAGCGCTGGATCGACGGCCGCGCCAGTCAGGGCGGCATCCGGCCCAACGTCTCCATCGGCGCCGGCTCAGGCAGCTACGGCGGCTATCGCTCTTCGGGCGTGGGCGTGGGTCTCGGCCTGAACATCTCCGGCGACCAGCCCACCTCGACGGTGCTGGAGATCCGCACCGGCGACGGCCCTCGCCCGGACCGTCCCGAGGTCTATGACGCCCGCAGCGTGCGCGACAGCCTGGGCGCGCGTTACTAGACCCGCCCCCGCGTCAGGTTGCGGTATTCCACCAGACGTTCCTTGTCGCGGCGGACCTGGTCGGCCACGGCGTTGTCCACGTCCAGCGAGGCGTAGCGGACCCAGCCGTCGATCCCCAGCTTGTCCTGGATGGCGCCCACGGGCGTCTGCCACAGGAAATAGGACATCCACGACGCGCCTGCGCCCAGCACGATGGCGAGGCCCTGCAGGACGCGGAATTCGGTTTCGTTGACGCCCGGCACGGGCTCCAGAACGAACAGCCAGAGCCACAGCAGGAACACCAGCGGCGTCATGAAGCGGCTGAACCAGCGCATCCAGTAGCGCTCGCGCCGCACCCGCCACAGCTCCATCTGGACGAACTTCTCCAGATACTCCATGCGCGCGCCCAGCCACATGGTCAGGCGGGTCAGGTACATGGCGCGCTGGCCCCAGCCCTTGCCGTCGGTCTGGAACTGGGTTTCGGCCTGATCCGCCACGGCGCGGGCGTTGGTGAACAGGTTCTGCAGCTCGCGTGTCCGCTGCACGATCTCTCGCGACAGCTCGTAGGAGTCGTTCTCGAGCCGGAAGCGGTACTGGGTGAACAGGATGGTGTTCAGCCCCCAGTACAGACCCACAGTCAGCACCATGGCGATGGCCGCCATGGCGACACCGGCGGCGGTCGTGCCGGTCCAGTCGGTGAACCAGGTGGGCCCCAGGGTGGCCAGCAGGGTGAAGGCGATCAGCGCCAGCGCCTGATTCATGCGCTTGACGGCCACATGGGTGCACAGACGGCGGAAGACGGAGCGGCCATAGCGGTGGATGCGGCCGCGCATGTCGGACTCCACCGGGAAGCGTTCCTGGATCTGGCGGTGGAACAGGACGTGGAAACGGTCCGGCTTCCCCTCGCTTTCCCAGAAGGGAAAGATGTCCAGCGGCTGGTTGAAATACTCGTCGATGTGATCCGAGATGTGCTGGATCGCCTCGGGATCGTTCGAGAAATACTCGCTTTCCTGAATCGGCCGGTCGATGCCGTCGCGCGAGCGGGTGCGTCCGGCGTTCGGGTCGTTCACGGGGGTCGGGGCGTCGCGGTCAGGCCGGTCGGCGGCGCCCGGGGGCGGCGGCGCAGTCGCGGCGCCCATGACCGGCGCGGGCTGCGACATGGGGTGGGGCATGGGTTCGGTGGCCGGTTCCGGCGGCGGCGGCGCGGCGGGCGCGTGCGGCTCCTGTTGCGACATAACTGATCCCCAAACCCTGTTCCCTGAGCGCGTTCTAGGCCGAAAGCGGCCGCGCGGCCACGGGGCTTCGCCTCAGGCGCGAACCCGCATTAACCCTATCGCCCGGCGTGCGGCGGGCAAGTGAACTTTATGAAAGCCCGCGCGGGCCTACTGGCCCGGCTGATACGGCTGCGGGCCGGAGCGATAGCCGGTCCCGCGCGCCAGATCCTCGGAGATCCGCAGCTCGCCCGTGCCGCCGTTCAGGCGGGCGCGGTAGATCTGCACGTTCTCCATGACCCGCATCATGTAGTTGCGCGTCTCCGTGAAGGGGGTGCACTCGATGAAGTCCGGCGGCGAGGTCACGGCGCCGCGCGGGTCGCCGCAGCGGGCCACCCACTGGTCGGGACGGCCCGGCCCGGCGTTGTAGCCGATGGCCGCCAGCAGCCACGACCCGCCGAAGCGGTCGGCCAGCTCCTGCAGGTGATAGCTGCCCAGCTGCATGTTGTAATCGGGCTCCCACAGCCGCTCGGGGCTGTAGGGCAGGCCCATGCGGCGCGCCACGCCCGAGGCGGTGGAGGGCAGGAACTGCATCATGCCCCGCGCCCCGGCGTGGGACTCGATGCGGGGGGTGAAGCTGCTTTCCTGACGGGTGATGCCCAGGGTGAACTCGATGGGCGCCGCGCCCGGCACGGTGGTGGGAATCTGCACCGGATACTGGCGCTCGGGCATCAGATAGCCGCGCTGGCTGGCGGCCCGGCCGATCATCATGGAGGTGAACCACTCGCCGTAGCCGCGCGACATGTCGATCAGCTGGGCCAGCTCCATGGGCCCCTCGACCACGTCGTCGGCGTGATAGACGAAGGTGTTGAACAGGCCGATCTCGTTCGCCTCGGCCACGATGCGGGCGGCGCGCACCAGCTCCAGGGATTCGAAGCGCGCGCGGTCGGCGTCGGTGGGTTGCGGATCGCCGGGCAGGGTGATGGTGGTCTGGCCCGCCTTCTCGGCGGCCAGCTGGCCGTAGAAGCTCTGGATGTGCTGCGCACCTTGCGCATACCAGCCCTGGGCCCCTTGCCGGTCGCCCGCCGCCTCGGCCGCCCGGCCCAGCCAGTACAGGGCGCGGCCCTGGGTGATGGGTGTGGACGACATCTGGCGCAGGGCCTCGAAGTGGCGCGCCGCCGTGGCCGGGTCGTTCAGCTTGGTCAGGGCGACCCAGCCGGCGAAGAACTCGGCGTCCACGGCCCGCTCGCCGCTCTCGAAGCCGTGGCCGTTCATGGAATTATACGCCGCCTGCCAGTTGCGGACCTGCAGGGCGTCGAGGAAATAGTTGCGCCGCTCGCTCCACAGGGTCGACTGGCCGCCCGAATGGGTCGGGGCGGGCGGGAGATACTGCAGAAGGGCGAAGGCTTCGGACTGCCGGTTCTGGGAGCGCAGGATGCGCACCCGCTCCAGCACCACGCCCGGGTCGGTCGCTTGCTGCATGGTCAGGCCCGCGACGATGGTGTCGGGCGCGTAGGCGCCGCGCAGGGCCATGTGCGCATTGGCCACCGCGCGCCGCTCGGGCGAGGCCAGGGTCGCCATCTGGCTGGTGGCGGGGCCGTGCGGGCCAAGCAGCAGCATGGACAGGCGCGTGTCGTGATCGTCCTGGGTCAGGAAGCGTCCGAACCGGTCCAGCATGCGCTGCTGTTCCGGGGCCTCGAAGGACTGGTCGCGCCACCAGGTGCGGATCAGGGTGCGGGCTTCCTCGGCGCGGCCGGTCTGCTCCAGCGCCCCGGCCAGCGCCAGGGCGCCCTGGGCGGTGGCGGGCTGGGTCTGGCCGAAGAAGGACAGCACCACATCGGCCGGCATGGCCGCGCGCTCCAGCGCGATCTCGGCATGGGCGCGGCGGGGCTCATAGCGGGGCCAGTCGGCCATGCTGACATTGGCGGCGGCCAGGGTCGCGTAGCTGAGCTGGTCGCCCGCCGTGTCGATCAGGGCCCATTCCACCAGCCGGCGCGCCACCGGGTCGCTGATACGGACGGCGGCGTCCTGGGCGCGGACCACATCTCGGGCCCGGGCGGCGGCCAGACCCTCGCGGAACAGGGCCATGTCCGCCGGGCTGATGGCGGACGGTCCCTGATAGGTTCGGGTGACCGCGGCCTGGCCCGCCACCTGTTCATAGGGCACCGGTTGCGTCATGCCGGAGGCGAGGACGGCTGCGATCAGCTGTACGAACATGATAAGTCCCGGTCCCATCATCAGTGTTGCGGCGGTCGCCTTAGCGACCTATTCCCGTTGTTCATCAAGGCGCTCGCCGCCTCATTTTCACGCCTGGACTGCTATCCGACATGACTGCTCCCCTGTTCAAGGGCGTCATCACCGCCCTGATCACACCTCTTCGTGACGGAAAGGTGGACGAAGCCGCCTTCACCGCCCTGGTGGAGCGTCAGATCGCCGCCGGCGTGCATGGGCTCGTGCCCATGGGCACCACGGGCGAAAGCGCGACGCTGCATCCTGAAGAACACCACAGGGTGGTTGAACTGTGCGTGAACGTGGCCGCGGGGCGGGTGCGCGTCATCGCCGGCGCCGGCGCCTCGGCCACCGACAAGGCCATCGATTTGGCCCGCCACGCCAAGGCGGTCGGCGCCGACGGCGCCCTGATCGTCACGCCCTATTACAACCGCCCCAGCCAGGAAGGGCTGTTCCAGCATTTCCACGCCGTCGCCGAGGCGGTGCAACTCCCGGTGCTGCTGTACAACGTGCCGGGCCGCACGGGCGTGGACCTGGCCAATGAGACGGTGGAGCGGCTGGCCGCCCAGCCCAACATCGTCGGCATCAAGGACGCCACCGGCGACATGGGGCGGATCAGCCGCATGCGCGCGGCGCCGGCCATGGACGGCTTCGCCCTGATCTCCGGGGATGACCCCAGCTGGCTCGGCTATATGGCGCACGGCGGTCACGGGGTGATCTCTGTCACGTCGAATGTGGCGCCCGAGGGCATGGTGGCCCTGTACGACGCGGTCATGAGCGGCGATCTGGAAAGCGCGCGCCTGTGGCAGGACCGGCTGATCGCCCTGCACCGGGCCCTGTTCCTGGACGCGTCCCCGGCGCCGTCAAAATATGCCCTGGCCCGGCTGGACCTGTGCGGCGAGGAGCTGCGTCTGCCGCTGGTCCCCTGCACTGACGCGGTCAAGCCGGCCATCGACGAGGCCATGCGCACGGCGGGGCTGATCTGATGGCTGAGACACCGACGAAAACCATCGCCGAGAACCGGCGGGCGCGCTTCGACTATTTCCTCGAGGACCACATGGAGGCGGGCATCGCCCTCCTGGGCACCGAGATCAAGGCGCTGCGCGACGGGCGGGCCAACATCGCGGAGTCCTATGCGGCGGTGGAGGGGCGCGAGATCGTCCTCGTGAACGCGGACATCCCGCCCTACAAACAGGCCAACCGCTTCAACCACGAGCCGCGCCGTCACCGGAAGCTGCTGTTGCACAGGAAGCAGATCGACAAGCTGATCGGGGCCGTGCAGCGCGAAGGCCGGACCATCATTCCGGTGCGGCTGTATCTCAACGAAAAGGGCATGGCCAAGCTGGAGATCGCCCTGGCCAAGGGCAAGAAGATCCACGACAAGCGCGAGGCGGTGGCCGAGCGCGACTGGCAGCGGGACAAGGCCCGGCTCATGCGCGACAAGGGCTGAGCGCCGGTTCAGGCGGCGCCGATGGGCCGGGCGTCCATCACCCCCGCCGGGGCGTCGAAGCCATGGCTGGCTTCATAGGCGCCCAGATAGGGTTTCGGGTTCAGCACCGTGATGGCCGCGACCACCGCGACGGCGACGGCCAGCGCCGTCAGGGCGACGCGCTTTTCCTTGCGCGTGAAGGTTCTCTGATTGCCAGTCATATCCGTTGCTCCCTCAGCGGGACTTCAACGGAGAACGCCTGATTCGCGTTCCCGGCGACGCCGTCAGTTCGTCACAGACAGGGCCTGACGTGCCCTTTTGAACACATCCTCGAACATGGCCGGGGTCAGGCGACCGGTGTTCGTGTTCAGGCGGGAGCAGTGATAGCTGTTGATCAGGCGGTAGGGGCCCAGGTCGGCCTCCACCCCATGGCCGGCGGGCGCCGCCGAGGCGGGCAGGCCGAGGGTCTTCAGCACGTTGCGTCGGGACACGTCGCCGAGCGTCACGATCACCCTGAGGCGGGGCAGGGCGGCCAGCCGGTCGACCAGGAAGGGGCGGCAGGTCTTCTCCTCGATCGGCAGGGGCTTGTTGCCGGGAGGCGCGCAACGGACCGCATTGGTGACCATGCAGTCGATCAGCTCCAGGCCGTCGTCCGGTCGGGCGTCATAATGGCCGCGCGCGAAGCCCGTCCTGATCAGGGTCTCGTACAATAGCCAGCCGGCGTGATCGCCGGTGAAGGGCCGCCCGGTGCGGTTCGCGCCCGTGCGGCCGGGCGCCAGACCCACCACCAGAAGCCGCGCCTCGGGATCGCCGAAGGAGGGGGCCGCGCCATTGAACCAGTCAGGGTCCCGGGCCTCGTTCTCGGTGCGGTACTGGACCAGGCGGGGGCAAAGCGGGCACTTGGCGGGCGGCTCGGGGATCAGAGCCTTCATGCCTCGCGGCCCGGCCTTCCGAAGACGTCCAGCAGATCGTTCAGATCCACGAACTGGTCCGCCGCGCGACGCAACTCGTCGGCGGCCTGGGGCGGCTGGCTCTTCAGGGTGGAGATCACGCTGACCCTCACGCCCTTGTCCTGCACGGCTTCCACCAGCCGGCGAAAGTCGCCGTCGCCGGAGAAAAGCACCGCATGGTCGATGCGTGAGGCCATGGACAGCATGTCCACGGTGATCTCCACATCCATGTTGCCCTTGGTGCGGGTGTGGCCGGCGGAGTCGGTGTATCGCTTGACCGGCTTGGTCACCATGGTGAAGCCGTTGTAGTCCAGCCAGTCCACCAGAGGCCGGATGGGCGAATACTCTTCACCCTCCACAATGGCCGTGTAATAATAGGCGCGAACCAGGATGCCCTTTGTCCGGAAGAACTCGACCAGCTTCCGGAAGTCCAGATCGACATTCAGGGACTTGGCGGCCGAATACAGATTGGCGCCGTCGATGAACAGCGCGATGCGCTCCGTCGGGTAGAAATGCATGGCTGAAAATCCACAGAATATCGAAGCCGCCGGCGACCCGGACCTGCGTGTCGACGGCGAGGAAATAGTGGTGATCGCACTCGGCTCGAATGACAAGGGGGTTTGGCCGTCATGCGTGGATGTGCTGGAGGCCGCCGTCGCGCGTTTCCGGGCCGAGGGCATTGATGTTCTGGCCCTGTCGTCGTGGTGGCGCTCTGCCGCCTGGCCCGATCCCGCCGACCCGCCCTTCGTCAACGGGGTGGCCATCGTCTCCACAGCCCACGACCCGCACGCCCTGATGGCGACCCTGGGTCGGGTTGAGGACACCTTCGGCCGCGAGCGGGGGCGGATCAACGCCCCGCGCACCCTGGATCTCGATCTGATCGCCTATGGCCGTCTCAGCGGCGATCTGGACGGCCTGATCCTGCCGCACCCCCGCGCCGCGGAGCGCCTGTTCGTCATGGGCCCGCTGGCGGAAATCGCGCCGGACTGGGTGCATCCGACGGCGGGAAAAACAGCGAAGGCGCTGGCGGAAACCTGCACGGCGGGGGCGGACGCGCGGCCGATCCCCTGACGCCGCGACATTCCGCACGCCGCCCGCCATTGATTTGCCATGCGGAACCCTCTATTTTCGCCTGTTCTCCCCAAGCCCCTCCGAGGATATTCATGGCCCGCGTCACCGTCGAAGACTGCATCGAGAAGGTTCCGAACCGCTTTGGACTGGTCCTGCTGGCCGGCCACCGCGCGCGCGGCATCTCGAACGGCGCCGCCCTGACCATCGACCGTGACAACGACAAGAACCCGGTTGTGGCCCTGCGCGAGCTGGCCGACGACACCGTGGTGCCGGACGATCTGCAGGAAAACCTCATCACCACGCTGCAGCGCGTGGACGAGCGCACCGAAGCCGAGGACGAGGCCGAGACCGTGGCCCTGCTGGCCGAGCCCCAGCACATGAACATGGCCGAGCAGGAGCTGATCCGCGCCCTGCAGAGCGACCGCGACGGCGGCCAGGAGGATCGCTACTGACACCCGCGCCAGCCGACGGAGTCCTGATTTCCCCGGCGCGGGCCCCGGCGTCCACGCCGGGTCCGGATACTGCAAGCTCTGAACGGGCCGAGGCGAAACCCGCCGCGGCCCGTTCGCGTGTGATGCGCCAGTTCGAACTGGTCGATGCGGTCAAGGCCTATGACCCCACCGCCGACGAGGGCCTGCTCAACCGCGCCTATGTCTATGCGATGAAGATGCACGGCTCGCAGCTTCGTGCGTCCGGCGACCCCTATTTCGCCCACCCCATCCAGGTGGCGGGCATACTCACAGACTATCGGCTGGACACGGCCACCATCGTAACCGCCCTGCTGCACGACGTGGTGGAGGACACCTCCGCCACCCGTGACGACATCGCCGCCATGTTCGGCGAGGAGGTGGCCAGTCTGGTGGAAGGCGTCACCAAGCTGTCGCGTCTGGAGCTTCAGGCCGAGCACACGCGCCAGGCGGAGAACCTGCGCAAATTCATCCTCGCCATCTCCAGGGACGTCCGGGTGCTGCTGGTGAAGCTGGCCGACCGGCTGCACAACATGCGCACCCTGGAGTTCGTGAAACCCGAGAAGCGTGAGCGCATCAGCCGCGAGACGCTGGAGGTCTATGCGCCGCTGGGACGGTCCATCGGCATCCACCGCATCGCCTCGGAGCTCGAGGAGCTCGCCTTCGAGCATCTGAACCCGACCGCCCGCACGGCCATCGAGCGGCGGCTGGAGGCCCTGCGTCTCGAGCACGGCCGCGCCGTCCAGGGCGTGGCCCGCGAGGTCCAGACGGTGCTGGAAGAGGCGGGCATCAAGGCCCGCGTGTTCGGTCGCGAAAAGACGCCCTATTCCATCTGGCGCAAGCTGCAGCGCAAGGCGCTGGGTTTTTCGGCCCTGTCCGACATCTACGGCTTTCGGGTGATCCTTCAGAGCGAGGACGACTGCTACCGGGCGCTGGGGGTCATCCACCGGGCCTGGCCCATGGTGCCGGAGCGGTTCAAGGACCTCATCTCCACGCCGAAGTCGAACAACTACCGCAGCCTCCACACCACGGTGGTCGGCCCGTCGGGCCTGCGCATCGAAATGCAGATCCGCACCGAGGCCATGGACCGCGTGGCCGAGGAGGGCGTCGCCGCCCACTGGCGCTACAAGAACCAGTCCTACGGCTTCGACCGGGAAGCCATGGAAGAGGGCGGCGGGCGCGATCCGCTGCTGACCCTGCGCCATCTGGTGCAGGTGATCGAACACGGCGAGGGCGGCGAGGACTGGGTCGAGCACGCCAAGCTGGAGATGTACCTGGACCAGGTCTTCGTCTTCACGCCCAAGGGGTCGCTGATCACCCTGCCGCGCGGCGCCATGGCGCTGGACTTCGCCTACGCCGTGCACACCGAGGTGGGCGACAGCGCCGTGGGCGTGAAGATCAATGGCGAGCTCAAGCCCATGCGCACGCCGATGCAGAACGGCGACGTGGTGGAGATCATCCGCGGCGCCAAGCCCGATATTCCTTCGGACTGGCGCTCGCTCACCGTCACCGGTCGCGCCCGCTCGGCCATTCGCCGCCATATCCGCCTGTCCGAGCGCGAGGAATTCCAGAAGCTGGGCCGCGCCGCGCTGGATCAGGCACTGGGCCGCATGGACAAGGCGCTGAAGGACGTGTCGCTGAAACCGGCGCTTGAGACCCTGGCCATTGAGCACGAGGAGGATCTGTTCGAGCAGGTCGGCCGCGGTCAGGTCCAGGCGGGCAAGGTGGCCGGCATCCTGTTCCCCAAGCTGAAGGCGTCCGGCCCGGACCCGGTCGAGAAGAAGCGCATCGAAAGCGGCTCGGACGCGCGCCTCTATGTGCGCGGCGGCGGCCTGCGACCCGGGGTCAGCATTCACTTCGGCGCCTGCTGCTCGCCGGTGCCGGGCGACCGCATCGTCGGCATCATCGAGCCGGACAAGGGCCTGACCGTCCACACCATCGACTGCAACACCCTGGCGGACTTCGCCGACGATGACTCGGTGTGGACCGACCTGCAGTGGACGCCCCAGGCCGAGCAGGACGCGGTGGCCTCCACCCGTCTGGTCGCCACCATGCGCAATGCGCCGGGCGTGCTGGGCCAGGTGGCCACCGTCATCGGCGAGGCCGGGGGCAACATCCTGAACCTGAACATGACCCACCGTCAGCAGGACTTCTTCGACATGGAGATCGACGTGGAGGTGGCCGACGCCCGCCACGCCACCCAGATCATCGCCGCCCTGCGCGCCAACCCCAGCGTCGACACGGTGGAGCGGGCGCGGGGCTGAGTGCGGCTCTTGCCGAAACGGCGCGGGCGGCTTAGGTCCGCAAGCATGACCTCCGACGACGTCCTTGAAGAATTCCGAGCCGCCGGCGCCTTGCGCGAAGGCCATTTCGTGCTGTCCTCGGGGCTGCACAGCCCCGTGTTCCTGCAGAAGAACCTGGTGTTCATGAACGCCGACCGCTGCGCCCGTCTGTGCAAGGCGCTGGCGGAGAAGGTGACGGCCGCCGTGGGGCCGGTGGACGTGGCTATCTCCCCCGCTGTGGGCGGCATCATCCCCGGCTATGAGACCGCGCGGCATCTGGGCGTGCCGTCCATGTATGTGGAGCGCGAAGGCGGCGAATTCCGCCTGCGCCGGGGCTTTTCCGTGGAGCCGGGCGAGAAGGTCGTGATGGTGGAGGACATCGTCACCACCGGCCTGTCCTCGCGCGAATGCATCGCCGCGATCCAGAAGGCGGGGGGCGAGGTGGTCGCCGCCGCCTGCATCGTGGACCGGTCGGGCGGCCGCGCCGATGTGGGCGTGCCCCTCATCGCCCTGGCCACCCTGGACGTGCCGGCGTACCCCGCCGACGCCCTGCCGCCGGAACTGGCCGCCGTGCCGGTGGAGGATCCGGGCAGCCGTCGTCTGGCGAAAGCTTGAAGCCGGCCGCCCGGGGGCGGCCTGAACAATCATGGCCCGCGTCGGGCGAGGAGAACGAGCGATGGCCGAGCGGGTCCGTCTGGGCGTCAACATCGACCATGTGGCGACCGTGCGGAACGCGCGGGGCGGGGTTCATCCCGATCCCGTGCGCGCGGCGCGTGAGGCGCTGGAAGCCGGCGCCGACGGCATCACCGCCCATCTGCGCGAGGACCGCCGCCATATCTCGGACGGCGACATCGACAGCCTGACCGACCTGCTGCGCGAGCAGGCGCGACCGCTCAATCTGGAGATGGCGGTGACCCAGGAGATGCTGGCCATCGCCCTGGCCCATCGGCCGCGCGCCGTCTGTCTGGTGCCCGAAAAGCGCGAGGAGCGCACCACAGAGGGCGGGCTGGACGTGGTGGGCGGCCACAACTGGATTACGCCCTTCGTGGCCCAGCTGAATGACGCCGGATCGCGGGTGTCCCTGTTCATCGGCCCTGACCCTGAACAGATCGCCGCCGCTCATCGCACGGGCGCGGCGGTGGTCGAACTGCACACCGGCGCCTATTGCGACGCCGTGCGCGAAGGCCGGGTCGACGAAGCCGAGGCCGAGCTGGCCGCCCTGCGGGCCGGGGCGGCCCAGGCCACGGCGCTGGGGCTGGAAGTCCATGCCGGCCACGGCATCGACTACGACACCGTCACGCCCATCGCGGCCATTCCCGAGGTGGTGGAGCTGAATATCGGCCATTTCCTGATCGGAGAGGCCATTTTCGTGGGTCTGGGCCCCGCCATCGCGCGGATGCGCGGGCTGATGGACGAGGCGCGCGGCCTGTGATCATCGGCGTCGGGGCGGACATGACCGACATCCGGCGCATCGAGGCGTCGCTGGAGCGCTTCGGCGACCGCTTCAAACTGCGCTGTTTCACCGAGATCGAGCGCACCCGCTCGGATCGCAAGCCCGATGCGTCCTGGAGCTACGCCAAACGGTTCTCGGCCAAGGAGGCCTGCGCCAAGGCGCTGGGCACCGGCATGCGGCGCGACGTGTACTGGCGCGACATGGGGGTGGTGAACCTGCCCTCCGGCCAGCCCACCCTGGCCCTGACCGGCCATGCGGCGGCGCATCTGGCGCGCCTGACCCCGCCTGGCCACGAACCGCGAATTCACCTGACGCTGTCTGATGAACATCCCTACGCCCTGGCGTTCGTGGTGATCGAAGCCTTGCCCGTTGTTGCGTCAAGCATTACCGAAGGCGCCTGAACGACCGCGTCGGGCGGCGGGGATGGGCGTGAAAACCGATGACAGACAACGAAAAGCCGGATCGGGATGAAGACGCGACGATCGCGGCTGACACCCCTGCCGAAGACCAGCCCTCCGCAGACGAGACGGATGCCGTCTCCGCACCCGAATTCGCCGAGACGCAGCCGCCTCTGGAGGACCCGCAGGACGACGTGTCCGCCGCGCCGGTGGACGACGCGCCCGTCGAGGCGGAGGAGCCGGTTGCTCCCGTTCATCCCGCCGAGCCGGAAGCGCCCGATCAGGCCATGATGGCCGCCGCCGCCGCCGGCGCCACCACGGTGTCCGCCGTGTCCGGAACCAGTCAGACCGCGCCGCGCCCCATCTGGAGCGACAACGGCGACGCACCGTTCGAGGACGAGCCTGTCGCCCGTCCCGCCCGTTCCCAGGGGAAGCCCGTGAAGACCGCAAAGCCCCAGAACGAGACGGTCGAGATCATCAAGACCATCGTCTACGCCCTGGCCATCGCCCTGGTGCTGCGGGTGCTGCTGCTGCAGCCCTTCACCATTCCGTCGGCGTCGATGGAGCCCAATCTCTACGAGGGCGACTACATCATCGTGTCCAAGTGGAACTACGGCTACAGCCGCCACGCCATGCCGTGGAGCCCGCCGCTGTTCGAGGGCCGCATCTTCGGCTCCCAGCCTGATCGCGGCGACGTGGTTGTGTTCAAGCTGCCCCAGGACAACCGCACCGACTACATCAAGCGCGTCATCGGCCTGCCCGGGGACCGCATCCAGATGATCGGCGGCCAGCTGCATATCAACGGCGAGGCCGTGGAGGACGTCCCCGCCGGGTCCCTGCGCATCGACGGCCCGTTCGGCCCCATGGATGCGGCGCAGATCGACGAGACCCTGCCCGAGGGCCGCACCTTCCGCATCCAGGACTTCGGCCGCGGCTTCGACCTGGACGACACCCAGGTGTTCGAGGTGCCCGAGGGCTATTACTTCATGATGGGCGACAACCGCGACAACTCCATCGACAGCCGCGCCGACGTGGGTCTGGTCCCGGAAGAGAATCTGGTCGGCAAGGCCCAGATCGTCCTGTTCTCGTGGGAGCCCGGCGCCTCGCTGTGGAACCCGATCAGCTGGTTCGCCAACCTGCGGCCCAGTCGCTTCTTCAAAGGTCTGAACTGATCCCATGAACGCCCGAACCGAGGCGGTCGCAGAGCTTCAGCGTCGCCTCGGCCACGACTTTTCCGACAGAGCCCTGCTGGACCGCGCCCTGACCCACGCCAGCGTGGGGGAGGGGGGCATGCCTGGCGGCAAGCCCGTGCCGGACAACCAGCGCATGGAGTTCCTGGGCGACCGGGTTCTGGGCCTGCTGGTGGCTGACCGCCTGTGCCGGGACTTTCCCGAGGCCGATGAGGGCCAGCTGTCGTCGCGCCTGCACAGTCTGGTGGACAAGGCCGCCTGCGCCCGCGTCGGCCACCGTCTGAATCTGGGCGAGGCCCTGCGGCTGTCGCCCGGCGAGACCAGGACCGGGGGGCGGCGCAAGGACGGCATCGTCGCCGACGCCATGGAGGCGGTGCTGGCGGCCGTATGGCTGGACGGGGGCATGGACGCCGCCCGCGCGGTGTTCGAGCGGGCCTGGGCCGACGAACTCGCCGCGCCTTCCGCGCCCGGACTGGCCAACCCGAAATCGGCGCTTCAGGAATGGTCGCAGGCGCAGGGACGGCCGCTGCCGTCCTATGCTGTCGTGGGGCGCACCGGCTCTGACCATGCCCCCACGTTCACCGTCGAAGTGTCGATCGAGGGGCTTGAACCCTTGACCGCGCAGGGGCGTTCGCGTCAGGAGGCGGAAAAGGCGGCCGCCGTCGCCCTGTTGAAACGAGAAAGCGTCATTTGACCGAGACCACCCCCACCCCCCGCGCGGGCTTCGCCGCCATCATCGGTGCGCCCAACGCCGGCAAGTCCACGCTGGTGAACCGGCTGACGGGGTCGAAGGTCTCCATCGTCACCCAGAAGGTCCAGACAACGCGCTTCCCGGTGCGGGGCATCGCCATCGACGGCGCGAGCCAGATCGTGCTGGTGGACACGCCCGGCATCTTCAAGCCGCGCCGCCGTCTGGACCGGGCCATGGTCGCCTCGGCCTGGGGCGGGGCGCAGGACGCCGACGCGGTGGTGCATCTGGTGGACGTGGCCGCCGAGATCGCCGTGGCCGCCCGCGAAGGCTCCGCCGCCGATCACCGCCAGATCGAGGACACCCGCGCCATCGCCGAGAACCTCAAGGCCACCGGCGCCACCGCCATCCTGGCCCTGAACAAGATCGACGGCGTGCGCCGCGACGCCATGCTGGGCGTGTCCAAGGAGCTGTACGACCTGGGCGTCTATTCCGAGGTGTTCATGATCTCGGCCGCCGACGGCTCCGGCGTGGACGATCTCAAGGCCCGGCTGGCGGCCCTGATGCCCGAGGGCGTGTGGCTCTATCCCGAGGACCAGAGCGCCGACGTGCCCCTGCGCGTGCTGGCCGCCGAGATCACTCGCGAGAAGCTGTACCTGCGCGTGCACGAGGAACTGCCCTATTCGGCCGCCGTGGAGACCACCGCCTTTGAGGAGAAGCCGGACGGCTCGGCGCGCATCGAACAGACCGTCTATGTGGAACGCGACAGCCAGCGCCCCATCATCCTGGGCAAGGGCGGCCAGACCCTGAAATGGATCGGCCAGAAATCGCGCGAGGAGCTGACCGAACTGATGGACCGCCCGGTCCACCTGTTCATCACGGTCAAGGTCGATCCCAAGTGGCAGGACTCCCGGGCGCTGTACGCCCAGTTCGGGCTCGACTTCGACGTCTAGCCGAACGTGAAGGCGAACACCCGGGCGCCCGGGTCGAGGAACTCGATCTCGAAGGTGCGCTCGCGGGCCCGGTCCTGCCGGATCAGCTGATACAGCGTGTCTTCGGTGATCTGACCGTAGCCTTCGGCGTCGATGTCCACGCCCGCCGCGTCGCCGGGCGCCGCGCCGTCGAGGGTGACGCGGAAGCGCACGGGCCGACCGGCCTCCGCCGGCGCCATGACCAGATGCAGATCCCGGGCCCGGAACCGCATGGTCAAACGTCCGCCGGCGTCCTGAAGCTCGGCGTGCTGCCGCGTCACGGTCCAGCGACCGTTCAGAACCCAGTCGTTCAGGGCCGGCGAACCGCCTTCATAAACCCGCGGCTGATCGCGCAGGAACCCGCCGGGCGAGGCGAAATTCTCGGCCCGGCCCCAGCCGACGTAGGTTTCGTGGGTATCCACATTGCGCAGGTCGCCCGCCGCCTCGACGCCCTCGGCGCGCACGTCCACCAGCTGGCCTGACACCGCCGCACCCGCCTCGCGCAGCAGTTGCTGGATGACCCGCTCGGAATGGTCGTAGCCGCCCTCGCCGAAGTGGGTGTAGCGAATGTTCCCCTCGGCATCGATGAAGTAGTGGGCCGGCCAGTAGCGGTTCTCGAAGGCGCGCCAGATGCTGTAGTCGTTGTCCATGGCCACGGGGTATTCGATGCCCATGCGCTCGATGGCCGCCCGCACATTGCCTTCGGATTTTTCGAAGGCGAACTCCGGGGTGTGCACGCCGATCACCACCAGCCCCTGATCGCGGTACTTCTCCTCCCAGGCGCGCACATAGGGGATGGTGCGCACGCAGTTGATGCACGAGTAGGTCCAGAAATCGATCAGCACGACCTTGCCGCGCAGGTCCTCGGCGGTGAGGGGCTCGGAATTCAGCCATTGGGTCGCGCCGTCCAGCGGCGGCATGGGCGCTATGATCGGCAGGGCGTCCAGCGGCGCCCGCTCCGCGTTCAGCGGTCCGCGCCCGCCCATCTCCAGCAGACCTTGCTCGAGACGGCTGGTGGAGCCCGCCGACAGCCGGGTCAGCAGGCCGGTGTCCAGACCCGCCGCGATCAGGACGACGCCGATCAGCACCGCCGCACCGAGGCCCCGCCGCACCCACTCCGTGGCGCCCAGCGAGCCCTTCATGGCCTTGAACACCCGTCCGCCGGCCAGCAGGGCCAGCGCCAGGGACGTCGCCGCCCCGGCGGCGTAGGCGAGCAGCAGCAGGGTCGTGCCCACGCTGGCGCCCTGCAGGGCCGCGCCGGTCAGAACCAGGCCGAGGATCGGTCCCGCGCACGGCGCCCACAGCAGGCCGGTGGCCACGCCCAGCAGCACAGAGGCGCCGATGCGGCCGCCCTGTCCGTTGTCTTCGGCGCCCGCCGCCTCGCTCAGGCGTCCGCCCAGCGCCACCAGCGGCCGGGTCAGGCGGTCCGCCAGCGCCGGGATCAGCAGGGTCAGGCCCAGCACCGCCATCACCGTCAGGGCGACCCAGCGCCCGATCTCGTTGGCATGCACCGCCCAGCCGCCGCCCAGCGCTGCCAGCGTCGCCACGCCCGCGAAAGTCACGGCCATGCCCCCCAGCAAGGGCAGGCCGCCGGTCAGGAAGGGCTGGTGCGCCCGCGCGAACACGAACGGCAGCACCGGCAGGATGCAGGGGCTGAGGATGGTCAGCACGCCGGCGAAATAGGACAGGATGAGCAGCAGCATGCGGGCCTCGGAGATTGCGCGATGGCGGAGCTACGGCGCCCGGCGCGGCGCGGATGTTCGCGACTTATACCCGTCTTCCTGAAGGCGGCCGCCGACTTCGGCTAGACTCCGGGCTCCACATCCCTGATTCGACGGCCCATGACTGTTCACACTCCGCCGCCCGAGGGCGGTCGCATCGTCGACGAGCCCCTGGGCGAGGCGCTCAGCCGCCGCTACCTGGCCTACGCCCTGTCGACCATCACCAACCGGGCGCTGCCGGACGTGCGCGACGGGTTCAAGCCCGTGCACCGGCGCATCCTGTACGCCATGCACCAGATGCGCCTGAACCCGCAGGCCGCGGCGCGCAAATGCGCCAAGGTGGTGGGCGAGGTGATGGGCGGCTACCACCCCCACGGCGACGCCTCCATCTATGAGGCGCTGGTGCGTCTGGCCCAGGACTTCGCCCAGCGCTATCCGCTGGTGGACGGGCAGGGCAATTTCGGCAACATCGACGGCGATAGCGCTGCGGCCATGCGCTACACCGAGTGCAAGCTGACGGCGGCCGCGCAGCTGCTGCTGGAGGGCATCGGCGAGAATTCAGTCGACTTCCGCCCCACCTATGACGATCAGGACGAGGAACCCATCGTCCTGCCGGCCGGGTTCCCGAACCTGCTGGCCAACGGCTCGTCGGGCATCGCCGTGGGCATGGCCACCTCGATCCCGCCCCACAATGCCGCCGAGCTGATCGACGCCTGCCTCAAGCTGCTGGAAGCGCCCGAAACCACGACCCGGGAGCTGGTGGCTATCGTGCCCGGCCCCGACTTCCCCACCGGCGGGGTGGCGGTGGAGTCCGCCGCTTCGATCCTCGACGCCTATGAGACCGGCCGGGGCGGGGTGCGCCTGCGGGCCCGCTGGGAGACCGAGGATCTGGGCCGCGGCATGTGGCGCGTGGTCGTCACCGAGATGCCGTATCAGGTGCAGAAGTCCAAGCTGATCGAGGCCCTGGCCGACCTGATCGAGAACAAGAAGGCCCCCCTGCTGGCGGACGTGCGTGACGAATCCGCCGAGGACATCCGCCTGATCCTCGAGCCCAAGTCCCGCACGGTGGAGCCCGAGGTTCTGATGGAGAGCCTGTTCAAGCTCTCCGACCTCGAGGTGCGCTTCCCCATCAACATGAACGTGCTGGACGCCACGGGCACGCCGGGCGTCATGGGGTTGAAGGCCTGTCTGGTCGCCTTCCTCGACCACCGGCGCGAGGTGCTGATCCGGCGCGGACAGTGGCGGCTGGAGCGCATCGAGAAGCGCCTGCATCTGCTGGAAGGCCTCAAGACCGTCTTCCTCAATCTGGACGAGGTGATCCGCATCGTCCGCGAGGAGGACCAGCCCAAGGCCCGGCTGATCGAACGCTTCGCCCTGAGCGAGCTGCAGGCCGACTTCATCCTCGACACCCGCCTGCGTCAGCTGGCGCGGCTTGAGGAAATGACCATCCAGAAGGAGTTCGACGAACTCACCGAGGAACTGGCGGGCCTCAAGGCCATGATCGCCTCTCCGGCCAAACAGACCAAGCTGCTGGCGCTGGGGCTGCAGGACGTTCGCAAGGCCCTGATCTCGCCGCGCCGCACCACCATGGGCGACGCGCCCGACGTCAGCGACGTGTCCATCGACGCCTTCATCCCGCGCGAGGCCATCACCGTCATCCTGTCCGAGCGCGGCTGGATCCGCGCCGCCCGGGGCAAGGTGGACGACCCGTCCGAGCTGAAGTTCAAGGAAGGCGACGACCTGGCCTTCCTCGTGCCCGCCTTCACCACCGACAAGCTGCTGGTGGCGGCGTCCGACGGGCGCATCTTCACCCTCGGCGCCGACAAGCTGCCGTCCGGGCGCGGCCACGGCGAGCCGCTGCGCCTGATGGTCGACCTGGACGAGAGCGCCGCCATCATCAACGTGCTGGCGCACCAGCCGGGCGCGAAACTGCTGGTGGCGTCAAAGGCGGGCTACGGCTTCGTCACGCCCGAGGACGACGCCCTGGCCCAGAAGCGCGGCGGCAAGCAGGTGCTGAACGGCGACATGGTCGCCTGCCTGCGCGTGTCCGGCGACCACGTGGCGGTCATCGGCGACAACATCAAGGCGCTGGTCTTCCCGCTGGAGGAACTGCCGGAGATGGCGCGCGGCAAGGGCGTGAAGCTGCAGACCTACAAGCAGGGCGGTCTGGCCGACATCACCGTGTTCAGCGCGGAGGAAGGCCCGGAATGGCGCGACGGCGGCGATCGCCGCCGCAACTGGCCCGACTGGCGCGACTGGCTGGGCAAGCGCGCCGCGGCCGGGCGACAGGGCCCGCGAGGGCTGAGGAAGTTCAGGTAAGCGTAAACACCTCGGTTCACCATCAGGCTAGATGATGTGGCAAATATATGATTGCTGAGTGGGTTCAACCATTATGGAATCGAGGAGAAACGCATGTTCCTTCGCCAGGCCTCTGCATATACTGCGGCCGGTTCCACATTTCTAAACTCTCGGATGAGCACGTAATTGCCTACAGCCTGAACGGGTCTCTTATACTAGATAAGAGTAGTTGCAGGATATGCGCGGGAAAGATTAATAAGTTTGAGCAGCCCGCATTAAAACTTGTTTATGGGTCCGCTAGATTTGCATTATTAATGAACACTAGGGCGAGGGCAAAGGACCGGAAAAAAACGACTAAAGTTACGATATATAGAGACGGCGAACCTTTAGAGGTTGAAGTGCATATTGATGACTGGCCGCCGTTTGTTATCCCTTTCTTGGATATTGGTAAGCCCATCGCTCTCACGGGTTTGAACGTCCCCGGTTATGATAGCTACAAGTTCTCATTGACATTTGTCCCGAATCCCAACGGAAAATTTCCTGAATGGGGCCAGACGATAAGGATGAAAGACGAGTTCATTTTTAAGAGTGTTGCGAAGAAAGCTCATTCATTTGCAAGCGCGGTGTTGGGTCCAAGATCTTTTGAGCACTGGCTAAAACCGGTGTTGTTTGGGCCTGCAAATAAGAGTTTCACTCAACTTGTAGGTTCGTCTGATGAACCTTGCCCATATCCGAACGTACTTCATTATATGAATTTAGAAATATTGGAACGGTTCATGTTGGGGGCCTCTGGTGGTAATATTCGAGCCGTATCCGACAAGATCGTAGTTGTTAAAATCTGGCTTTTTGCAAAATTTATTAAGCGGCCATATGTCGTTGTTGTCGGTCGGTTAACTGGTGAGGGTGGGATTTCCAGTCCCATTTTCCTTCCTGGCTCTCTTCTTGCCCCCCTGTGAGGTGCGACAAGCCGAATTTCGATCGCACTCAAATAACTCTGACAATCCCGTTCCTGACCGCGATTTCACTTGGGGTTGCACCGTCATCCGCGCGATAGTGGCGCTCTAGGATAAGGAGGACTTCATGGTCACCTGGATCATCATCGGCGTCGTTGTCGTCGTACTGCTGTTTCTCGTCGTCGGCGCCTACAACAAGCTGGTGGCGCTGGATCAGGCCGCCGATCAGTCGTTCGCCGACATCGACGTGCAACTGCGTCAGCGTCAGGACCTGATCCCCAATCTGGTCGAGGCCGTGAAGGGCTACGCCGGGCACGAGCGCGGCACGCTGGAGGCCGTCACCCAGGCCCGCGCCGCCGCCCAGGGCGCCGGCAGCGTCAATGAGAAGGTCCAGGCGGAGAACATGCTGACCGCCGCCCTCGGGCGTCTGTTCGCGGTGGCCGAGGCCTATCCGGACCTGAAGGCCAGCACCAACTTCCTGCAGCTCCAGAACGAGCTGTCGGACATCGAGAACAAGCTGGCCGCCGCCCGTCGCTTCTTCAACAACGCCGTGGCCGAGTTCAACGCCGTGCGCCGCCAGTTCCCGACCGTGCTGTTCGCCGGTCTGGTGGGCTTCGGCTCGGACAAGCCCTTCTTCGATCTGGGCGAAGCGGACCGCGCGGCCATGAACGCCGCGCCGCCGCAGGTGAAGTTCTAGAGCCTCATGGCGTTTTACGGTCAGGCCGTCGGGCTCAAGACTCACATCTGGGCCAACAACACCCGTTCTATCCTGCTGCTGGCCGGGTTCCCGGTGCTGCTGGTGGTGATCCTTTACGGGCTGCAGCTGGTGCTGATGGGGTTCGGGGTGATCCCGAACTCCGGCGGAACCCTCGGCGACGACATGGCCCTGGCCGCGTCGATGCTGGGGTGGACCGTGCCCACGGCCCTGATCGTCGCCGCCATCTGGTTCGCCATCTCCTATTTCGGGAGCCAGGCCATGATCGACGCCATGACCGGCGCGAAGAAGGTCGAGCGGCGCGATGAGCCCGAGCTCTACAACCTGCTGGAAAACCTCTCCATCTCTCGCGGCCTGCGCACCCCGACCCTGCGCATCATCGAGCGGCCCGAGCTGAACGCCTACGCCTCGGGCCTGCACGAGGGGCGCTATTCCGTCACCGTCACGCGCGGCCTGATGGGCGCCCTGGACCGGGACGAGATGGAGGCGGTGCTCGCCCACGAACTGACCCACGTCATCAACAAGGACGTGCGCACCATGGTGATCGCCTCGATCTTCGCGGGCATCATCAGCGTCATGGCCGAGCTGGTGTTCCGGGGCCTGTTCTTCTCGCGCGGCGGGCGCGGCAACAACAAGAACGCCGGGCCGCTGATCCTGATCGGCCTGGCCATCGCGGTGATCGGCTTCGTGCTGGCGGCGGTGATCCGCATGATGCTGTCGCGCACCCGGGAGTATGTGGCCGATGCGGGCGCGGCCGAACTGACCAAGAACCCCGACGCCATGATCTCGGCCCTGCGCAAGGTGTCGGGCCAGTCCAAGCTGGAAGCGCCCGACGAACTGCGCGGCATGTTCCTGGACAATCAGGAGAAGAGCGCGGGCCTTTCAGGTCTGTTCGCCACCCACCCGCCCATCGAGAAGCGCATCGACGCCCTGGTGCGGTTCGCGGGCGGTCGCGACCTGCCCTCCATGGCCCCGCAGGCGGCCGCCTCCACCTCGGTGCCGCCGACCTACTGAGCCGCGCCCGAGTTACGGATCAGCGCCGCGCGCTCATCGGCGGTCAACAGCCGCCACCTGCCTTCCGGCAGATCGCCCAGCGCCAGCGGGCCGATGCGGACGCGGTGCAGGTCGGTGACGCGCAGCTCCACCAGATCGCACATGCGCCGGATCTGGCGGTTGCGGCCTTCGGTCAGGATGAAGCGCATCGTCTGGCCCTGCACCACGGTGACGCGGGCGGGCTTCAGCTGGCGGTCGTCCAGCTCCAGACCATGACGCAGCAGGCTCAGCTTGCGCTCGGTGATCGGGCCCCGGACGGTGACCAGATACTCCTTGTCCAGTTCGGACTGCGGGCCAATCACGGCCTTGGCCACGACGCCGTCGGTGGACAGCAGCAGCAGACCGCGCGAGTCCTCGTCCAGCCGCCCGATGGGGGGCAGGGAGGCGTCCTTGGCCGGGGTCTGGCCCGCGCCCACGCGATTGGCGCCGGTCAGCAGGCGCACCGCCGGAATCTTGCCGGGCTCCGGCTGGCCCGAGACGTAGCCGACCGGCTTGTGCAGGACGATGGTGACGCCGGACGCCAGCTCGGCCTCGGCGGCGTCGCTCAGGGTCAGCGTCTGGCCCCGCTCGATCTTGCGGCCCGCATCGGTGACCACCTCGCCGTCGATGCGCACCAGACCCTGGCCGATCAGGCCCTCAGCCTCGCGGCGCGAGCAGACCCCGGTCTGGCCCAGCCACTTGTTGATCCGGACGGGCTCGTCGCCGTCGTAGGTGCGGGTGAAGGCCATGGTCGGTCCGTGCTGCGAGGAGGGCTTCTTTTGGCGACGCACGGGCCTGACGGCAAGGCCGGGCGGTTGACCCTCAGGGCCAAAGACCTATATCAGAAGACATCCACATGACGGATCACCTTGTCCCGCCCCGCGCCTGACGCGGCGGCGGCTCAACCCGTCATTTTCGTGTCTTTGACACGAAAAGCGTGAGGAAATGGACGGCGTCGTGCTGTCCGTCGACTTGAGATCAACCTTTCAGGAGAAGCATGAACGCTCAACGCAACGCCGGTAAATCTGGAAAACCCCGCGGCGGATTTCGCCGTGCACCCATTCGCGCCCGTGTGGGCCTGGCCATGCGCCGCTCGATGGACTTCGGCCCGCTGGGCGACGTCGAACAGCTGATGCAGTACGAAGGCATCTCCATGGCCCCCATCTCCACCGGCGACGCGAGCATGTCCGTCGGCGGCGTGACGGTGCTGCCGACCGCCAAGATGAGCGATATCGAGGACGGCTCCATGGCCGGCCTGATCATTCCGGGCGGCGCCGCGGACGCCGCCGCCGAGGAAAAGGTGGCCAATATGATCACCACGGCGCGCGCCAACGGCATGACGGTTCTGGCTTTCGGTGAAGGCGTCGCCCAGGCGGCCCGCGCCATGGACATCGACCCGGCCACCCTGGCCGACGCGCCGGGCGCGGTCATCGACAGCGAGGGCGCGACCCCGCTGATGACCCGCGAGCAACTGAGCCTGGTGGCCCAGACGCTGGGTTAAGCCTTTGAGCTAGGTCTTGCGAAACAGCAGGCTCAGATTGTTGGCCGGCATCTCGACCCTCAGGGTCAGGTGCAGGCCGTGATCCCGCGCCAGCTGCGAGACGTCTTCCAGAGCCCGCAATCCCCACTCGGGGTTGCGGGCTTTCAGATTCTGGTCGAAGTCCGCGTTCGACGGCGCCAGCGGCGCGTCGGCCTCACGGTAAGGCCCGTACAGATACAGCAGGCCGCCGGGGACCAGCACCTGCGCCGCGCCGTGCATCAAGCCTTCGGTCGCGGCCCACGGGCTGATGTGCGCCATGTTGATGCAGACCACGGCGTGGAACGGACCGTCCGGCCACGTGGCGGGATCGGCGGCGTCCACGGACAGCGGGGTCTGAAGATTGTCCGGCCCAGCCGTCTTGCGCCATGCCGCGATGCTGGCCCGGGCGTCTTCCGACGGGTCGCTGGGCGTCCACTCCAGATCGGGCAGGGCGCGGGCGAAGGCGAGGGCGTGCTCGCCGCTGCCCGCCGCAATCTCCAGAACGCGGCCGCGTGCGGCGAGGTGCGCCTTGAGCACAGCCAGGATGGGCTCGACGTTGCGGTTCGCGGCGGGTGATGATGCTGCGCCCTCGGGCAGGGCGGCGATGGAGTCCATGGTCTGCATCATTCCTGATTAGCCCCGGACACGGGTTCCCGCGAACGGAAAAGCCCGCAATTCGGTGATCGCGCGGCGGCAAAGGGTGGATTCTTGCGTCGGTTGACGCCGTGTCAGAAGGGGTGTTTCTGCCAGCTGTTACACGGCGTGATCGTCGTGGGGCCACGGCGACGACAGATCGCCGGGCCCGGGAAGCTCAGGGAGACGTGCGTTGACCATAGAAACGATTCCGGGGCTCGCCGCCGCCCCGACGAACCACCGTGGGCTGATGGAGTGGGTGGCGGAAATCGCCGCCCTGACCCGGCCGGACCGGGTGCACTGGTGCGACGGGTCCCGGGCCGAGGCCGACGCCATCGCCGCCGATCTGGTGGCGCGCGGCACCTTGCGGCCGCTGAACCCCGAAACCCGGCCCGGCTGCTACTACGCCGCGTCGGATCCGAAGGACGTGGCGCGGGTCGAGAGCCGCACCTTCATCTGCTCGCAGGATCAGGCTGACGCCGGCCCGACCAACAACTGGTCTGACCCGGCGGAAATGCGCGCGCGTCTGAACGGCCTGTTCGAGGGCTGCATGACCGGGCGGACGATGTATGTGGTCCCGTTTTGCATGGGGCCGCTGGGCTCCAGAATCAGCGCCCTCGGCGTGGAGATCACCGACAGCGGCTATGTAGCCCTGTCCATGCGCATCATGACGCGGATGGGCAAGGCGGCGCTGGACCAGCTGGGCGAGGACGGAACCTTCGTGCCCGCCGTCCACACGCTGGGGGCGCCGCTCGCCGACGGTCAGGCGGATGTGCCGTGGCCCTGCAACGACGACAAATGGATCGTCCATTTCCCCGAGACGCGGGAGATCTGGTCCTACGGCTCCGGTTATGGCGGCAACGCCCTTCTGGGCAAGAAATGCTACGCCCTGCGCATCGCCTCGGTCATGGCCCGCGACGAGGGCTGGCTGGCCGAACACATGCTGATCCTGAAGCTGACCGACCCGAAGGGCCGCGTGCACTATGTGGCCGCCGCCTTCCCCAGCGCCTGCGGCAAGACCAATCTGGCCATGCTGCAACCGACACTGGACGGCTGGAAGGCCGAGACGGTGGGCGATGACATCGCCTGGATGCGCTTCGGCGACGACGGGCGGTTGTATGCGGTCAACCCGGAGGCCGGCTTCTTCGGCGTGGCGCCCGGCACCAGCCGCAACACCAACCAGAACGCCCTGGCCACCCTGACGAAGAACACCGTCTTCACCAATGTGGCCCTGACCGCCGACAACGATGTGTGGTGGGAGGGTCTGACCAAGGACGCGCCCGAGGGCCTGACCGACTGGAAGGGACGGCCTTACGATCCCGCGCGCGGTGAGCCGGCGGCGCATCCGAACTCGCGCTTCGCGGCCCCGGCCGAGCAATGCCCGACCATCGCGCCCGAGTGGGAAGATCCGGCCGGGGTGCCGATCTCGGCCATCCTGTTCGGCGGACGCCGGGCCAGCGCGGTGCCGCTGGTGACCGAGGCCTTCGACTGGGAGCACGGCGTGTTCATGGGCGCCACCGTGGCGTCGGAGGGCACGGCGGCGGCGGAGAACCGGGTCGGCGAACTGCGCCGCGATCCCTTCGCCATGCTGCCGTTCTGCGGCTACAACATGGGCGACTATTTCGCCCACTGGCTGGCGCTGGGCGAGCGGGCCGATGCCGCGAAGCTGCCGCGCATCTTCTTCGTCAACTGGTTCCGCAAGGACCGGGACGGCCGCTTCATCTGGCCCGGCTTCGGCGACAATGTCCGGGTGCTGAAGTGGATCACCCAGCGGCTGGAGGGCGAGGCCGATGCCGTGGACACGCCGGTGGGCCGGGTGCCGACGGCTGAGGCGCTGGATCTGGACGGCGTCGCTCTGACCGAGGCGCAGCTGGACACGCTGCTGGACGTGGACCCCGAGGTCTGGAGCGAGGAGGCGGCGCTGATCCCGACCTTCTTCGAAACCTTCGGCGACCGCCTGCCCGGGGCCCTGTGGCGACAGCACGAGGCCCTGACCAAACGGCTGGATCGCGCACGGGCGGCGCGGATGGCGGCTGAATAGCTTGAAAAAGGACGCGCGTCGGTCAATGACGGCGCGTGTCATTCTCCAGCGAAATCCTCATCATCGGCGCCGGCGTTCTGGGCCTCGCCACGGCGGTTGAACTGACGGCCCGCGGACGTCAGGTCACAGTGGTCGATCCCGGCGGCGACAACGCCTCGTCGGTCGCTGCGGGCATGATCGCGCCGGCTCTGGAATGCGCCCTTGAAAACGCCTCGCGCGAGCGGGCCGACCTGCTGCGCGACGCCCGGGACCTGTGGCCAGCCTTCGCCGAGCAGGTCGGCATCCCCCTGTCGGCTGAGGGCTCCCAATGGTGCGGGCCCGATGCGGCGGCGGTTGCGGAGCGGCTGCTGGCGCTCGGTTTCGCGGCGTGGGTCGAGGACGGGGTCGCCTACACCCCCGACGACTGGCGCGTGGAAGCGGGGCCCGCCATCGTCGCCCTGAGGCGTTCGCGCAAAGTCCGGATGACGTTGGGCCGGGTCCTGGAACTGTCCCGCGAGGGCGAGCGGTGGGAGGCCCGGCTGCAGTCCGGCGAGGTCATCAGCGCACGAAGCGTCATTCTGGCGACCGGCCCGGAGGCGGCCGTCGCGGGTCTGCCGCCCGAGGCTGCCCGCATCGTCGGTTTGATCCGCCCTATCCGGGGCCAGCTGGAGCAGGTCTTCGGACTGTCGGTGGATCGGATGCGGCGCGGCCCCGGCGCCTATGTGGCGCCCATGACCGACGGCGTTCTGGTGGGGGCCAGCATGGACTTCGACCGACGCGACCTGGCTCCGGACTCGGTCCAGGCGAAGCGCATGATCCAGGCGGCGGGGCGGTTTTTCGATCTGACGTCCATCGGCGTGCGGCGGACCCGCGTGGGCGTGCGGGGCGCCTCGCCCGACGGCTTGCCCATGGCGGGCGCGCTGGGGGAGGGGCTGTTCGCCGCCCTGGCGCCGCGTCGCAACGGCTGGCTGCTGGCGCCGGCGGTGGCCCGGACCCTGGCCGGGGCGATCGCGGGCGAACCGAAGACGGCCTTTGGGGCCGCCTTCGATCCCTTGCGCTTCTAGTTCAACTGGAACGTCAGGGGGATGGTGACCAGCGCGCCTTCCACCGCCTGACCGTCCACGGTGCGCGGGCTGAGGCGGAAATGCCGCGACAGCTGCATCGCCGCGCGCCCGAAGCCCTGGCCGCCCGGCGTCTCCGACATCACCGCACAGCCGGTGAGGCTGCCCCGCGCGGTCACCGAACAGCGCAGGGTGGCGGAGCCCTCGGTCCCGTCACGGGCGGCCCGGTCGGGATAGGCCCGCGCCATCTGATCGGCCGTGGGTCGGGCGGTCCAGCGGGGATTGGTGATCACGCCGGGGGCTGAGGAGGGGGCCGTCTGCGCCGGCGCGTCAGACTGCACCGGGCCCGGGGTGGCGGGAACGAAGATCGGATCAAACGCCAGACCCGTCACCGGAATGTCCGGCGGCGTGAACGGGGCGGTTTCCGTCGGCTGGACCGGATTGGGGGCCGGATTGTGGACGGCCGTGGGCGGCGGGGGCGTCTGGGCTGTTTCCGGTTCCGGAGGGCGAACGCGCGGCTGGATGTGGACGATCGTGATCGGCGGTTCGGGCCGCGCCTCGGGCGCCCGCAACTCGAACCGCTGCTGGTACAGCCACACGCCGGCCGCGCCGTGCACCAGCAAGGAGGCGCCGACCGCCAGCCAGACCCAGCGCGGCACGGGTCTTTTGCGAGCGTTGAAATCCAGCGGGTTCACCGAACCGGGTCCGCCTGCGAGCTTCATCATCATGGCCGTCCACTCCCTTTGTTTGCGGGAGCCTGACCGGCTGAAGCGGAACCGCGTCACGATTTCGCCGAGGCCATGACTCAGGCTCTCGTTTCCAGATCGAACAGCCGGAGACCGGCGTCCGACGAACGAAGTGTCGCGCCTGGGTTGTGGCGACTTTGCGGCGAAGGTTGATCAGCACTCTGTGATGCGAGTTACAGCGAGCTGTGGATCGTCAGACCCTGTTAACGAAGTTTAGGGTTTCGTTAACCAACGTAAACGACCGTCAACACTATGAGCATTGGAGCGATTCCCTCATCGGGCGGCGTGGAGGCGGCCATTCGGCGCGCCTCCAGCGTGACCGGCGTGGATTTCGATTTCCTGATGCGCACGGCGCGGCGCGAAAGCGCCATGAACCCCCACGCCCAAGCGCGCACCTCGACGGCGGCGGGCCTCTTCCAGTTCATCGAACAGACCTGGCTGGCGACCCTGAAACAGAACGGCCACCGCCACGGCTACGGCCAGTACGCCGACCTGATCCATCGCGGCTCGGACGGACGCTGGCGGGTGCAGGGCTCGGCCCGCAACGTGGTCATGGACCTGCGGTTTGACGCCCATGCGGCCTCCGTGATGGCCGCCGAGCTGGCGGCGGCGAACGCCGCCTATCTGCGGGGCCGGACAGGGCGCGAGCCCGGCGGCGGCGATCTCTATGCGGCGCACTTTCTCGGGCCGGCGGGCGCCGCGACCCTGATGGAGGCCATGGTCGCGCGGCCCGGCGCCTCCGCCGCTGCGCTGTTCCCCCAGGCGGCGGCGGCGAACCGATCGATCTTCTACCGCGACGGCCGGGCCGCAACGGTGGCCGAGGTCCACGCCAACCTGCAGCGCACGGCGGGCGACCATCCGGCCGTCGGGACGCCGCAGCCTGCGGCGCCCCAGGCGCCGACGCTGAGCGATCAGGACCGCATGCTGGCCGCACGCATGGACCGGCTCGCCCAGGACCAGAGCCTGCTCAACATGCTGCTTGGAACCCAGGGCGAGGGGGAGGCGAGCACCTTCCTCAAGGCGTTCGCGCCGCCGGAGGAATCGCGCCAGACTTGAGCGAACGGCGCTCGAAAACCCGATCCGGGCGTTACGGTAAACGCGACCTTAAGGATAACGGACACATCCTCGGGGCCTGACCTTCGGAAGCCCGTATGACCGCCTCTCGCGCCCGCCTGACCGACCTGGATCTCCACCGCCTGATCAAGAGCGGTGATGACGACGAGCGCGCCACTGCGGCGCACAAGCTCTGCCGGGCGATCGACCGGGCGGATCTGAGCGCGCTGGACCGCGCCGCCGCGGAAAAGATCCTCCGGGTCCTGGCCGGGGACGTGGCCGAGATGGTGCGTCGCTCGCTGGCGGTCACCCTGAAAGCCTCGGATCTGCTGCCCCGCGACGTGGCGCGGCGTCTGGCCCGCGACGTGGACAGCGTGGCCATCCCTGTTATCGCCTTTTCGCCCGCCTTCACCGACGACGATCTGATCGAGATCGTGCGCAGCGGGTCGTCCGCGCGCCAGCTGGCGGTGGCCGGGCGCCCGAAGGTCTCCCGGGACGTGGCCGATGTGATCGCCGCCGAGGCCGGCGAGATGGCTGTGCGCACCCTTGCGGCCAACGACAACGCCGACCTGTCCGAGAGCGCGATGGGCCGGGCCATCCAGCGGTTCGGCGCCTCCCGGGAACTGGTGGCGGCGCTGGCCTATCGACCGATCCTTCCCATGGCGATCACCGAAAAGCTGATCAACCTGGCCAGCGAGGCGGTGCGGCAGCATCTGGTCAGCCGTCACGCCCTGGCGCCCGAAGTGGCCATTCAGCTGGCCGGCTTCACCCGGGAGCGCGCCACCGTCGATCTGATCGACCAGGCTGGCGCTTCGGCGGATCTGGCGGATTTTGTGGCCACCCTGAACGCCCGCAAGGCGCTGACCCCGTCGCTGCTGCTGCGCGGCCTGGCCCGGGGCCAGATGGCCTTTTTCGAGCAAGGCCTGTCAGAGCTGGCGGGGGTGTCCCATGACCGGGCATGGCTGATGATCCACGACGCGGGACCGCTGGGTCTGAAGGCGATCTATGACCGCGCGGGCCTTCCGCCGCGCCTGTTCCAGGCCTTTCGCGCCGGTGTGGACACCTGGCGCGGCATGCAGGCCGAGGGCGTCATGCTCAGCGGCGAACGGTTCCAGCAGCGGATGCTGGAACGCTTCCTCACCCAGCGTCCGAACACGGCGCGCGATGATCTGACCTATCTGCTGGAGCGGCTCGACCGGACGCCGGAGCCGAGGGTTCAGGCGGCCAACGCAGCCTGAGACCGGCGGATCAGCCCTTGAAGGCGGTGACCTTGGCCTCGAGCTCTTCGGCCAGCGCACGGCCGACCGGATGCTCGTCGGTCTGAATCTTGTCGCGCACCACCGCCTTGATGGCGAGGACGTGGGCTTCCAGCAGCTGGGTCGGCGTGCTCATGCGCGCGGCGGGGTCGTCCAGCAGGCGGCAGAACGAGCCGGCGAGCCGGGTGACGAGGGGATACTGGTAGGTGCCGCCCAGACCCTTCAGATCGTGGGCGCGGAAGTACAGGGCCTCGGCCGTGGCGGGCGTGTAGCCTTCGGTCTGGATGGCGATCCAGGCCGCATCCAGCTTCACGATCTCGTCCTGCAGCCAGGCGCCGAACTGGTCGGCCATGGCGGCAAGGGCTTCCTCGGCCTTGGCGATGGCGCCGGCGTCGATGCCGCCAAAGCCGCCGCCCACTTTCTGGCGCAGGGTGTTGGGCGGCTGGATGACCTGTGCGGACTTGTTCACGGCGACGACTCCAAGAGCAATATCGCGGCAGTATCGCTGTCCAGGTTTAAGAACCCGTGACTCAGGCGGTGAATTGCTCGGCGAGCACCCGCTCCTCGAAGGACCGGTCGGCGTCGAACAGCATGGTCAGGGCGATGTCGCGGCGCTCGCGCACCTCCACCTTTCGCACCCGCCGCACCTCGAAATTGTCGGCCACCGCGCTGACCGGGCGTTTGTCAGCCTCCAGGACCTCGAAACAGACCTCGGAGCTGTGGGGCAGCAGGGCGCCGCGCCAGCGGCGGGGCCGGAAGGCGCTGATGGGCGTCAGCGCCAGCATCTTGGCGTCCAGCGGAATGATCGGCCCGTGCGCCGACAGGTTGTAGGCGGTCGATCCTGCGGGCGTGGACACCAGCGCCCCGTCGCAGCTCAACTCCTCCAGCCGCACCCGTCCGTCCACGAGAATGCGAAGCTTGGCGCTCTGGCGGGTCTGGCGCAGCAGCGAGACTTCATTGATGGCCAGGCCGGACTGCATCTGGTCATCGCTGGTCCAGGCCCGCATCTCCAGGGGGTGGATGATGGTCCGCACCGTCTGCGCCAGCCGCTCCAGCAGGCCGTCCGGGCTGTACTCGTTCATCAGGAAGCCGACGGATCCGCGGTTCATGCCGAACACGGGCGCCGGCCGCTCGATCTGGGCGTGCAGTCTTTCCAGCATGAAGCCGTCGCCGCCCAGCGCCACCACCACGTCGGCGTCCTCGATGGGGACGGACTCGTACCGCTTCATCAGCGTGTCGCGCGCGGCGAGCGCGTCCGGCCGGTCGCTGGCGGCGAAGGCGATGCGCGGAGATGAGGGGAGCGTGTTCACGCCCCAGTGCAAGCGGACGCGAGACCGGAAGTCAAACGGTCACGATCAATCAGACGGCGCGATGGGCGAGAAAGGCGCGCGCGGCGCTTTCCCCCGAACGCTCGAGGAAACGCGGTTTGCGCAGCGCGCCGGCGGGCAGGCCGCCGCTGAGCTTCCGGATTTCGTCCAGCATCGCCGGGAAGACGGCTCGGTCAATGCCGACGGCGGCGCAGGCCAGCCGAAGGGGTTCGGGGTTGTCTGCGCGCACCGCATCGCGCACCTGGAGGACAGGGAAGCCGCCCAGTGTGGCCAGGGCATGCTCGAAAAGGCTCAGCCGGCCTTCACGCACGGCGCGGATCAGATAACCCGGACGAAGCTGCCCGGACGCGTCCATCTTGGCCACGAGCCGCCGCTCCATCTCGTCCCGGGCGGGGTCATCGTCGAGGTGGGACGGCGGCGCCTCGCCCTTGCGGGCATAGGCGGCGCGCACGGCCTGATCGATGGCGTCGCCGAGGGCCGGGGCGTCCACATGGAATCGTTCCTGAAGCGCTTCCCGAAGGGCCTGGCCGACCCAGCCGTAAAGTTGCTGGGCCAGTTGATCGTTCATGGCCGGGTGGCGGACCAGCGGCGCGCGCAGGGCTGCGATGCGCTGCGACGCCTCCACCAGCCTGCGCACAGCCGCCTCGCTGACCTCGGCGGTGCGGTTTCCGGCAAGGGCGGTCATCACCGCCGGCTCGCCGCCCTCGATGATGGCGTCGGCGATGCGGCCGCTGATGCGGGGGCGGCGCGCCACCTCGATCTGGTGCTCGATGGTGCATTCCACCAGGATCTTCAGCAGCGCCTGGTCCTTGAGCAGCGGGCTGGCGGCGATCACGGGGCGGGCGATCTCGATCTCGTCGATCGCCAGGGTGTGGATCAGGGCCGGCGGCGCCCAATCGGCGCTGGCAAGGCATTCGGACAGGGTGCGGCGGATGTCGCGCTCCGCCTTCGCCGCCAGAACCAGAAAGATATCACCCAGCAGGGCGTGGGAAGGGTCCCCCGGCTTCGGCGGACTGGCCTCGCACATGGCCGCCACGCCTCGAAGCAGACGCTGCTGGTCCGCCGTGTCCCGGCTCCGGGCCAGGGACACAAGGTCGTCAGGATCAGGCATCGCGCTGGACAGGGCAGGGGCCACGGAACGCCTCTCGAAAACTGGGCGGCGAATCCACCACGAGTCAGCTTTGCCGTGCCCGGGGTGAAAACGGGGTTAACGCGCCGCTAACCTTGACCCCCGCCGCCCATGGCGCGACGGTGGGGTCAGGACAGTTGCTTTGGGAGACGGTCATGGCCGACGGCGCATCGACTTCGTTGAAATCCAAGGTCTCGGAGGCCGAGTGGCAGGTTCGGGTCGAGCTGGCCGCCCTGTACCGGCTGGTCGCCCTGCACGGGTGGGACGACATGATCTTCACCCACATCTCGGCGCGCGTGCCCGGGCCCGAGCACCACTTCCTGATCAACCCGTACGGCTACTATTTCGACGAGATGACCGCCTCGCTGCTGGTCAAGGTCGATCTGGACGGCAACGTGGTTCAGGAGACCACGAACTTCATCAATCCGGCTGGCTTCACCATCCATTCGGCGGTCCACGCGGCGCGTGAGGATGCGAAATTCGTCGTCCACCTGCACACCGATGCGGGCGTGGCGGTGGCGGCGCAGAAGGACGGCTTGCTGCCGCTCAGCCAGAACGCCTGCCTGCTGCAGCATCAGGTGGCCTATCACGGCTATGAGGGCCTGGCCCTGAACCATGACGAGCGGGAGCGTCTGGTGGCGGATCTGGGCGACAAGCCCCTGATGCTGCTGCGGAACCACGGCACCATGGCGGTGGGCGAGACGGCGGCGGCGGCGTGGGTGGCGATCTTCTTTCTCGAGCGCGCCTGTCGTCAGCAGATCGGCGCTCTCAGCGCCGGGCGGGACGGCGTCCTGACCGCCCCGGACGCGGCCCAGGCGGAAACGCGGGAGCAGGGCCGCGGCCTGCCGTTCATCTCGGCGCTCGCCTGGCCCGGCGCCCTTCGACAGCTGGACCGGCGCTCGCCGGGATACGACGCCTGATCAGGGCGCTCACAGGGGCGGCGGCCGCTGTGGCGGCCCTGACGCCTCTGGCCGCCCAGGCGGGCGCGTGGCCCACGCCCAGGGGCGAGACCCAGGTCATCCTCAAGCTCGAAAGCCTGCGGGCGGACGACGGCTTCGACCTGTCCGGCGGTCGTGCGCCGCTGCCCGCCGAACAGGTGGATCAGGTGCTCGGCCTGTTCGTGGAGCACGGCCTGACCGACAGGATCACCCTGCAGCTCAAGGGCGACTGGCAGGACGGGGAGGACGCCTTCGCTGACTATCACGGGCGCGGGCCGGTGGAGCTGGGCGTGCGGGTCAATGTCTGGCGCGACGACTGGAGCGTGGTCAGCGTCTATGCCGGCCACGCCTGGGGCGGGGATGCGCGTAACGCGGTCTATGCGCCGCCGGGCGCGGGCGACAGCGACTGGGACCTGCGCGTGCTGGCGGGACGGTCGTTCCCCTGGCGCGGGGCCTTCGTCGAGGCGCAGGCGGCGCGGCGACTGCGCGACGGTCTGCCGGACGAGACCCGGGTGGACCTGACGGCGGGCGCCGAGCTGGCGCCCGGCTGGAGCGTCCTGAACCAGGTCTTCGCCGGACGCAGCGAACAGGGCAGCGAATGGGCCAGTCTGGAGACCTCGGTGGTGCGCACCTCGGGCGACTGGAGCTTTCAGGCCGGGTGGCGGCAGACCGTCGCGGGGCGCAATGTGCCGGAGTCCGGCGGGCCGGTTCTGGCGGTGTGGCGTCGGTTCTGACAAAACGCATCCGGAAGCGACGGATTCCGTAACTTCATCACGTTACTGCAATCGGGCTTGCCTCTACGGGTCAGGCCGATATGGCCTTGCCCGTCTCCCTGATCCCCGGACTGCTCACTGTGCTGAAACGACATTTCTTCCTGTTTGCGGCGGCCGCCGC